>MDTG01216891.1_pt1 | contig 18287 bp, 4 predicted proteins | sample 811421 | NCBI WGS metagenome assembly MDTG01 (sample SAMN05326645, study PRJNA326480) | marine metagenome | isolation source: seawater | place: Pacific Ocean: South East | collected 2011 | reverse complement strand
GTATATCTATTAGTTCTTTAAAACTTTGATTAGAAGAAGTAAAAGATTTTAAAGATGGTATTTGATCAAGAAGTTTATATATTGGTAAATAACAAGATAAAATTGAAATATTTGTTTCATTTAATGCATTATCTTGGCATCTCTTTATGATGATATTTAGAGATACTTTTTCTTCTTCAGTAAATGAATATATATATTCATTTAAGAAGCATTGTTCTCCCAAAGCAATAATAAATTCTAATTCAGAGTCATTAATTATCTCTATATTTTTATAAATACGATGGCATATTTTTCTTCTTGCTTTGGTTAGGACTTTCTCCAATTTAGTATCACGAAAGATAATCTTTTTAAGTGCATTAATTATGACTTGATCATTGATAAGTAATTCTATTTCGGAACAGTCTGAATCATATTTTTCTAGATTACTGATTATGTCACTGCTATATAAGAAGTTAAATACTTTAAATAATTCCTGATGTGATATATTATTTTTTTCTAGCAGAAGATTAATTATATTTTCTAACTTTAATTTGTTTAATTGAGATGGATCGGAATCTTGTAAAAATCTAGTTATAGAAGGATAAATATTATAAAATGATGGATTAATTTCAATTACTTTTCGATAAGAATCAAATGCGTCTTGTGATTTGCCTAGATCTCTTAATACATTTCCCAGATTGTAATGCGCCTCTGCGAAATTAGGATTAATTTTAATTGCTTTTAGATATGAATCTAACGCGTCTTGTGATTTGCGATGATCTCTTAATACATTTCCCAGATTGTAATGCGCCTCTGCGAAATTAGGATTAATTTCAATTGCTTTTCTGGTATGAACTTCTGCTTCTTTTAATTTGCCAATATCTTTCAATATATTTCCAAGATTTAAATACGCATCTGTGAAATTAGGATTAATTTCAATTGCTTTTCTGGTATGAACTTCTGCTTCTTTTGATTTGCCAATATCTATTAATATACCTCCTAGATTGTATTGCGCATTTGCGAAATTAGGATTAATTTCAATTGCTTTGCGGAATGAGATTTCTGCATCTTCTAATTTACCAAGATCACTCAATATGTTCCCTAGATTGGAATGTGCTTCTGCGAAATCAGGTTTAATTTCAATTGCTTTTCGTGTAGATAATTCTGCTTCTACTAACTTGCCAATTCCTTGTAAAATCAATGCATAATTAGAAAAAACTATGTGATCATTAAAACCTTGACTTATACAATACTGATAATATTTTTTTGCTTCTGGAATATTTCCTTTTAGATGAAACTGAATTGCTTTATTAATTATTTGTTCTTTAGAAAGTTTTGTTTTCTTATTGCTTTTCTTTTTAGACTTTTGCTGTTTTCCAAAACCGTTCATATTTAAAACTTTCAGGGTCTTTTCTTTTCTTCAATAATACTATCCTCCTCAGGAACTTGATTAAATACATTGCCTTAATTAATTAGGCTGGGGATTATCTTCTTACAAAAGGAAGTAATAAGTTCAGATCCATTATGCCTTCACCGTTTTTACCTGATTTTCTGATTTTACGAACGTTTTTGCGAATTTTTTACATCTTTTCAACCGAAAACTATTGCTAATACATGATTAGGAGTAAATGTCCTACTTCATATCCGTAGTAGGAGAGCAAAAGTGTCTTAGGTGACTCACGTTTTTTCGAACACTTACTACTTATATATACATATCTATTATTTTTATTTCTTTTAAAAAATGCATGAGACATAAGACAAATGCCTCATCCTATTTTTATGACCGCTTTTTGGTTGTCTTAGGTGTCATGGAACTTGCTCCAAAGATACTCTCTTCCTCCATTAACTCGAATTTTAGATCATTTTTCCTGAGATTTTTTTCACTTCTTTAAGATAGTTTGATCAGAGAGAGATAATTTTTTCTAAAATGAAAGGATTTTAAATCATAGGGGTAGTGGTGAATGATTGAATTTTGTTTGCAGATCTATGATGAGATATAAACAGAAATAATAGTGTTCAATATTGATTTTTAAAAAATAAATTTTATATCTAATACTAAAATTAGTTTTTATATAGCCAATCTTTTGACTGATTTACGGATTATATGTTAAATGTGTATTTAAATTTTGTAACTATTTTCTTATGAAATAGTAGATTTAGGGACATACAAGTTTAAGGATAAAATTATTTTTGGAAATTTTAATTTCATTTTAATTACCCTTATATATAATATATTAATCTAAAATTAATTCTGGACTTAATAAATAAGTTTATAGATTTTTTTCTAACAACATTAGATTTTGATGTTTGATTATTTCAAAACCTAGTTGCTGATAAAAGGCACTACTATTAGTAGTCATAAGATAAACTTTTTTAGCTTTTTTAATGGCTTTAGAATTTAACAAGGCTTGTACTATAACTTTTCCATATCCATATCCTTGAAGATTATCTGCTATCACAATATCCCATAAAACTGCTCGAAAACTATAATCACTAGTTGCTCTTCCAAAGCCTATAAGCTTTTTATAATTCCACATCGTTATTACAGCATCACTGTTTGCTAGCATGATTTTTAGTTGTTCTTCATCTCTACCTTGAGCCCAAGGTGCTTGAATATCTAAGAGATTTCTTAATTTTTTTACACTGTTAGTGGGCGTAAGAGATGGACCCAAACCAAAAAGTCTCATCCCTGGTGCTCCTGTTGCATGCTCTATTAGGCTTATTTCTCTGCTCAGTGGTTGGTTTGTATTAATATGATTTATCATTCATTGAATTAGTTCGTATCTTCTTCAGTAATATAACGTGAGGATACAATAATCTAATTGCTTTAGAGATTTTATGTTTTTATTCTAATAAAACTGATCTTCTTGCCTAAGCGAATATTAATAATTTAAGATTGTTTGATTCCTACTTTGTTGGCTATCATGAAATTCAGACGCCAATCGATGATGAATTTAGTTCTTTACTCCTCAAATATAGAATTACTTTTTTTAGTTAAAGACTAAATCTGTATTTTTTAATTTTGATTTGAATTCAGTACTTATGCAAAAACAAGTTTATAATTTTTCAAGATTCAAGGTTGTTTTTTTTCTATTTAGAAAAAAGATTTATTCAATCATCAAGTTTATCTTTTGGAAGATATTTGATTTCTTTATTAAATCATCTTTTTTATTAAGACCTTTTTTAGGAAATTATTTAATTAAATATCTTATAAAGGTTATAAAGCTTATTAAAAAAATTTTGGATTTCTGTGGATTTAATTTTCTCATAAAAAGGTTAGTTACCCGATATTTTAATATAAAAAATCAAAATAAATACCCAAACAATTCACTTGCTACTCAGATTAATCCTGAGATAAATAATATAAATCATATTGATTATGAAAGTAGACTTATATCCATCTCTTCTACTCCTAATATAAAAAAAATTCATGAAGATTTAATTAATCTATTATCTATGAGAGATGATTTGGAATGAAAATAATTATTGATTTACAGGGTTGCCAGTTAGATGCTCATCGCTTAAGGGGGATTGGTAGGTACTCATTATCATTAATAAAAAAACTTATCAGAATTTCATTGAACAATCAATTTATTTTATTTGCCAATGGATCTTTGAATAATATTATTGATTGTTTTGATGATGAATTATTAGAGTTTGATAAACGTGTATCCTATGTGAATTGGTATGGACCTAGTCTAAACCTAAAAAATGTTAGTAATACTAAAACCAGATTTAATTTAGCTAAAAAGTTGAGATCTTATGCTATCTCACTTATTAATGGAGATGTTTTACTTTTAACAAGTTTTTTTGATGGTTATGATGATGAAAGTGTTATACCATTAGATTATAATTTTAATTTACCTCCGGTTGCAAGTGTAATTTATGATCTTATACCTCTTTTGCATCCAAAAGATTATCTTGATAATAATTTAGGGTATAAAAGATTTTATTTAAATACTGTTAAAGAGTTGCATTCTCTTGATCTTTTATTTACCATCTCTGATTTCGCTACGAAGGAACTTATAAATTCAACAAATATTGCGCCCAGTATGATTTCAAATATTTCTTCTGGTTGCGATAAGAAAATATTTAATACTGACCAAAATTTTCATGATAACTACTTAAAAAGAAGGAAACTTGGTAATTATATTTTATATTGTGGTGCAACAGATTCCAGAAAGAATTTGAAGCGATTACTTCAATCATATTCATTAATAAAAAATGATTTAAAGATTAAATATAAATTAATGTTGGTTGGCCATATAAGTGCATCGGCCCTTCAAGATATATTTAGTTGGCAAAACCAATTTGATATTAGAGATGATCAAATGATTCTTATGGGTTTTGTGCCAGATTTAGAACTAGCAAGTCTTTATCGTAACTGCTCTTTATTTGTTTTCCCATCAATACATGAAGGATTTGGTTTGCCAGTTTTAGAGGCAATGTCATGCGGTGCTCCAGTTATTGCCTCTAATCAAACAAGTATTCCTCAAATTATTGGTGATAAGGCTTACACATTTGATCCATATAATGTCAAGGAAATTTCTTTATTAATTGAGAAGTCTTTAGAGGATAACATATTTCTCAATCAACTTAAGAGTAATTCGAAGTCAAGAGCATCTTTATTCTCATGGGATATAACAGCTAAGTGTGTTTTGGATGAATTAGAAAAACTATCGAATAGGAAAAATGCACATATAATTAATAATGAGGACTGGAAATTGGTTGTAAAATATAAAAAAGAATCTTATAAATCAGTTTTAGCTTCTCTTCTTTCTGAATTAAAATTAAGAAAGGAAGACCCTGATTTTATAAAACTTGCAAAACTCATTTCAACATGTATTTATTTAATACATAATGAATTCGATCTGGAGTTGAGATCTTTTGAAGTTAATACCAAAAATCACTTTAATTGGCTTATAGAGGGTCCTTTCGATTCTAATTATAGCTTGTCAATTTTAAATCAAGAACTTGCATTATCCGCTAGTCAAAATGACGTTTTAGATATAAAAATAAATATCACTGAAGGTCAAGGTGATTATCCAATTAATTATACATTCCTTAAGAAAAAACCTGAATTATTTAATTTATATAAATTAAGTTTAGAAGCTGGTAGAGAATATTTTGTTAACAGCAGGAATTTATATCCTCCACGAGTTAATGATATGGATTCGCGTTTTAACTATTTACATGCTTATGGATGGGAGGAAACCGGTTTTCCCTTTGATTGGGTTCAAAATTTTAATAGACATTTGCAAGGGATGACAGTTATGTCAAACCAAGTCAAAAAAACCTTAATTGATAATGGTGTTTCTATTCCAATCTATATTTCTCTTTTAGGTGTTGATCATATTAATAGAATAAGGCAGGCTAATGATTTTTATATTGAGGCTAAAAAATATAAATTTTTGCATATTTCCTCTTGTTTCCCAAGAAAGGGAATTAAATGCTTACTTGAGGCTTATGGTAGTGCTTTTTCTGATAATGATGATGTCAGTTTGCTAATAAAAACCTTTCCTAACCCACATAACAATCTGCACAAACTTCTCACGGATTTTCAGTCTTCTAATAGTAAATATCCACATGTTGTTGTTATCGAGGAGGATCTAAGTCTTGAACAGATCAAGGCTTTATACCTTCAATCGGATTGTTTAATTGCCCCAAGTCATGGAGAAGGATTTGGTCTTCCAATAGCAGAAGCAATGTCATTAGGGATCCCAGTGATTACAACTGCTTGGGGTGGTCAACTTGATTTTGTCAATAGTTCGAATAGTTGGTTAATTGATTATCAATTTGCCTATTCTGAGACTCATTTTAATATCTTCTCGTCTGTCTGGGCTGTTCCTTCTGTAGAAGATTGTTCGTTTCAAATGAAAAAAATATATAACACATCGGATTTTGATATAAATGTGAAAACAGCTCTTGCAAAATCTACTATTAGTAGTCTTACTTGGGAAAATACTGTGAAAGACAATATTATATTCATCAAAAATTTTATACAAAGAAAAAAGATAAAGAATTCTCATAAAGTTGGTTGGATTACTACATGGAATTCACGTTGTGGAATAGCCTCTTATTCTCGATATTTAATTCAGAATTTAATTACTGAAGTTCAAATATATGCTCCTATTGATGAAAACATTATAGGAATAGATGAAGATGTGGTTACAAGATGCTGGGATTTTGATAAACCTTTAGATAATTTAAAAGAGAAAATTATTAATGATAAGATAACATTTTTGGTTATCCAATTTAATTATGGATTTTACGATTTCTCCGAGTTTTGTGAGTTCCTAAGATTTTTAAATAAGAAATCTATTTCAATAATAATATTTTTTCACAGTACAAAAGATCCTAAGATTAATCCTGCTAAAAAATTTTCAATTCTAAAAAATGTACTAAGTTTCTGTGATCGTTTAATGGTTCATACCCCAAGGGATTTAAATCGCTTGAAAAATCTAAATTTAATTGATAATGCTTGCTTATTCCCCCATGGTATTATTGATTTTGACAAGAATGATATTATAGAAAAAAATGAATTTAGTAGATATTCTTCAGTAAATTTATTTCCTTCCAGTAAATCTATAAGTATTTCAAGTTATGGTTTTTGCTTACCTAATAAAGGATTTCCTGAATTGATTTATGCGATAAAATTGCTAAGAAATAAAAATTTAGATATATTTTTGACTTTACGTACGGCCTCTTATAGCGATGAATTTTTATGGTTCTACAATGAATTAATTTTGCTCATTAAAAATCTTGATTTAGAAAATTATATAACTATTGATACTAATTACCATGACGATAAGGCGACTCTTAGAGCATTATCTAATTCAGATTTAATAGTATATCCATACCAAAGATCTAATGAATCAAGTAGTGCTGCAATTAGACAAGGTTTAGCAAGTGGTGCACCAGTAGCAGTAACGCCTTTATCAATCTTTGATGATGTTAAATTAGTTACTTATCAATTACCTGGTGTATCTTCAGAAGATATTGCAAGAGGCGTTTTAATGTGGTTTACCAAAGGTAAATCATATCAGCGTAAGCACATTAATCCTGCCTTAAAAGATTCATGGATAAAAGAGCATTCTTATAGTTCATTAGGAATAAGATTGCAAGGGATTATTAATTCCTTAAGTTGATTTATATTTATATCTAGTAACTTTATTCTTTTTGATAAGAATTTATTTGATTTCGTGATCAATAAGTTTCCTGATTAAACCATTGCTTTTTGTTTTTGCTATCCAACCATGTTTTTTATACATACTTGTAGGATCCCCATAACTTTTAATTATGTCGTGTGCGCGAAATAATGAATTTTCAATCTTTACGTGATCTTTCCAGTTTAAATTCAGTGAATTAAAGATTTCCTTTGTCAAACATTTTAAGGAAGTTTTTTTTCCTGTACAAATCACGTCGTCTTTTATTTTTTTGCTTCTATTTAATACTTGCATTGCTTCAACGTATTCTTCTGCTAAACCCCAGTCTCTAATAATATTTATATTTCCTAGGGAGAATATGTGACCCTTATTTATTTTTGCTTGTAAAGCATTTTTTATTATTTTCTTGATAACAAATCTTTCATCTCTTAAAATTGATTCATGATTAAATAAGACCCCTGTACAGCATTTTAAATTATAAATGTCTCTATATAGTTCTACTAATTCCATGCTAGTTTTTTTTGAAATTCCATAAGGACTTACTGGGTTTTTAGGATGTTTTATATTAGCAGCTTTATCTGTGCACCCGAAGATTTCTGAACTTCCTGCGAAGAATATTCTACCTAGATAATTGGTCTTTCTACATGCTTCTAGTATATTAATCGTACCTTGTACTATACTCTTGAACGTTTCACTTGGCTCTTGAAAAGATTTCCCAACTGAGCTTTGGGCGGCTAGGTTGTATATCTCATCTGGCTGGTATTTCAATAATAACTTTATAAATTTTTTTTGATCTGTTATTTCACATTTTTCTATTTCAACTTTTTTAGATATTCCAATTTTTGTATGGTTAATAACATCATTTTTTTCTTCTCTACTCAAACCGATTACTTTCCATTGTTTCTTTAAAAGGGATTTGCACATTAACGATCCATCTTGTCCTGTACAACCTGTTACGAGTGCAGTTTTCTTTGATTTCATATCATCATTTTTGCTCCAATATTTTTATGATAGCTATAAAAAACTTCTAATAAAGAAGTATTTTTGAGATATAAATTGTCATGGCCAAAAGACAAAGAGGATGGCCAGTTTACGTTCTGTCCAAAAAGCGTGAGATCAATGCAAGATTCATAAGTTTATTTACTTATACCTTTTCTGGTTCATTTTTGTTGTCATCTTAATTCGAACTCTCTTGATAAGCCAGTCGGTCTAGGTGACATTCTTTATATATAAAATGAATTTTTTTTGATTGATTTATTTGATTTCGATTGTTATCAAATTAAGATAAATAGAATTTAGACCATTGGCAGTGCTTCTCAAAACTGGATAAATACCCATTTGTCATGTATATTTTGCTGGTTAACAATTTTGTCTTCATTTTTAGAAGTACAGAATTAGCGAGACATTGACCTAATACAGGTCTTTTTCTCCCAAGAGACATCCATTTTTTTATAAAACTCCCGATGACATCTGCAACTGCCACCCAGCTACAGCAGCTATATATTGCATACTTCGGCAGAGCCGCTGATCCTACCGGCCTTGATTACTGGCTTCGTCAAGAAGTTTCGTCTGCTGATTTCGCAGCAAATATGTATTTGCAGCCTGAGTTCAATGAAGCAAATGCTGGTAAAACAATAGAAAAACAAATAGATCAGTTATATCAAAACTTATTTAATAGAGACGCTGACGCAATAGGTAGGGAATATTGGGCTGGACAAATTAGAAATGGAAGTCTTTCGCTCGCATCTTTTGGTAATGATTTGGTATGGGCTGCATTAAATAATGACGGTTCTGAGTCTGATAAAGCAATATTAGAAGCTAAAACTGGAGTTGCTATTAAATACTCTGCGTCAATTCGGGAGTCTGACGCAGCAATTAAAGAGTATGTTGCTGATAGTACTACTCCTTACGTTCCAGGAACTGATTTTAATAACGCTAAAACATTTTTATCATCAGTAACGGCTACTAATATTCCAACTGATGCTCAAATTGCAGCACAAGTTTCAGAACTAGCTTCTTTAGTTGATTCAATTAATGTCAGTGCAACCTCAATTAATGAAGGTGGGAGCGTTGTAATTACTATCCAAACATCAACAGTTAACGTTACTTCTGGTTCTAAACTAAGTTACGTAATTGAAGGTGTTGAGACTACTGACTTAACTTCTGGATCTCTCACTGGAGAATTTACAATTGGTGCTGATGGATCAGCTGCTGAGACGATTGTACTTACAGAAGATGCGCTTACTGAAGGAGATGAGACCTTAAAAATTACTGTTGATGGCAGGTCTCAATCGATATTAATTAAAGACACTTCTTTAACTCCTGCAGTTCCTACTTATGCTGTTACAGCAAGTGCAGAAAGTGTTAATGAAGGATCAACTGTTTATTTCACTTTAGCTACTACTAATGTTGCTTCTGGTACTGAATATAGTTATTCACTTACAGGGATTGATAGCGTTGATGTACAAGGTGGTGCTTTAACTGGAACAGTTAAAACTGATGGACTAGGTCAAGCTGTAATCCCAGTCACTTTGGTTGAAGATACTTTGACCGAAGGTTCGGAAACTTTAAAGATATCTATAGCTGGTAAGGAAGCATCAGTTACTGTTGCTGACACTTCTTTAACTCCTGCAGTTCCTACTTATACTGTTACAGCAAGTGCAGAAAGTGTTAATGAAGGATCAACTGTTTATTTCACTTTAGCTACTACTAATATTGCTGCTGGTACTGAATATAACTATTCACTTACAGGGATTGATACTGTCGATGTCTTAGGTGGTGCTTTAACTGGATCAGTTAAAATTGATGGACTTGGTCAAGCTGTAATTCCAATTACTTTGGTTGAAGATACTTTGACCGAAGGTTCAGAGACTTTAAAGATATCCATAGCTGGCAAAGATGCAACAGTTACTGTTGCTGATACTTCAATCACGCCCCCAGTTAAGAGGGATTTTGTTATTACTGCTGGTGAAATTGCCACTAGTAACGCTCAAACAGGCAACATAGCTTATGCAGTTGCTGTGCCTAATTCTGGTGATTCTTCAGTTGCACTTAACTCTGATGGCGTTACTCCTGATGGTGGATTTGTAGTCACAGGTGATTCAAATATTACTCTTACAGCTGGTAATTCTAATGACGTAATTACCATTGATAGTGAAGGAACAACTAATGCTTCTACAGGGCTTGGAAACGATACAATTAATGTTGTTGGAACAGGAAATGCGTCTGTTGATGTAGGTAAAGGAACTGATCAAGTAACAACTGGAACTGGAAATGATGTTATTACTTTTGGTTCAGGAGATTTTGGAGCCACCGATACAGTTACAGCTGGTACAGGTGATGACAAAGTTATAATTAGTGGTGATGGAAATACCCTTACAAATGTTGCTCAGTTAAATGGCGTTGAGACTCTTGAGCTCGCAGGAACTAAGCTTTCCACTAATACAGCAACAATAAATGCATTAGCTAAAACAAAAAATGCTGATGGTACTTTTACCGGAAATTTAACTGCAATTAAGGGGCTAACAACTTCTAGTGAAATTACTATTACTTATTCTGCTAATGATGTCGTTGACTTAAGTTTTGTAGATATTACTGCGAAAGAATTAAAATTAACATCAGGTGCTAATGTTGATGGAAAAGTTACAGTTATTGCAAATGAAAATTCAATTAAGAATATAACTAAGTTCTCAATATCTGATGCAGCTAGTACCGATACAATTGAAATAAAAACCACACTTGCTGGTTCTCAGGCACTTACTTCTGACAAATTTGATAGTACAAAAACAACTGTTGTTATTGAAGACACTATTACAAATTTACTTGCAAATAAAGATGCTGTTAAAGGTAAGCCTATTACACTCGGAAAAACCAATGTTTCTGATGCTGTTCAAGCATTAACATTAGGTGCATCATCTATTTCATATCAACTTGAAGATACTGCCGCGAATTTGGCTGATGCACCACTAGCAGTATATAAAAAAGCTTCTAAATTAACTGTTACTACAGTTGCTTCAGCTACGGATGCAGAAAATATTGATTCTTTGATTGATACTTCTGCTAACGGTGCACTAACTGCTGCAACAATCAAGTTAGACGTAGCTGATGCAGCTTCACGCTTATCTATAGATAAGACTGGCTTGGCTTTAGCTGATTCTGTGACAGCTACAACTGTTGCAACTGTTGCTGAAGCGATAAATATTTATACAGCCAATAATAAAGCTGTTTATGAGATTTCTGATACTTCAGCTCTTCTTGATGCTCAAAAAGTCAACAATATAGCTACTTTAAATAATGCAACCAAAATTACTGTTAGTGGTAATTCTAATAAGGTTACGGAAATAAAGGATGTTAACGCAGCACTTTTGGCTTTAGCTGGTGGTTTAACTTCTGTTGAAAGTGGTTATAAAATTGAAGATACGTATGCGAATTTAGCAGCTGTTGCGAATAAAGCTGCAGGAACTGCTGCTTCTGCTATTAAAGTTTCTGTGGTTGGTGATCCAGACCTCACAGTTAATGAGGCAATTGAAGTTAATTCATTAGGAAATGGTACTAAGGAATATGTACTACGTGATAATGCGCAGAATTTAGCAGCAGCAAGTGGCACTGTTGCCGGAAATGCTACAGCAGTCGCTCTTCTTGCAGGTGCTGCTAATAAAAAAGTAACAGCCGATCAAATTAATAAAATAGTAACTTTGTTTACAGCAACTAAATTTGCTGATAATGCAGTGGTACTTGAAGATACACCGTCAAATCTTGGAACTGTTTCTGCTGATGCTCTTAAGGAAGTACTTTCAGTTGCTTTGACGGCAGCTTCAACTGGAACGGTTGCTGATATTAACAAGATGGATACTATTCTTGGTAATAAAATGATTAATAACGTGGTTCTAAAAGACAGCGTTACTAATTTAGTTACAGCAGTAGGAGATAATACCTCATTAACTAATATTGTTAATCATGCTAATCCGACATTAATAGAAGCTACTGGTAACGCAACTGTTGCACAAATTCTTGCAATTAATACAGCAAAAATTTCTGACGCAGCTGGTATCGGTGAGGTAAAAACCTTCTCTTTGGTAGATACAATTGCAAATCTTGATTCTGCACTTACCAAAAGTGCTGAGACATTAAATGTGATTCAAGATGCAGGCAAAATCACAATTACTGATGCAACAACAAGTGCAAAAGTAAATGCTGTTAAAGTTGCATCAGGCCTAACTGAAGGGACCACGCTTTTATATTCAGTAACTGATACAAAGGCAAATCTTTTCAATGGTGATGCTGTAAAAACAACTAATAATAATGATGATATTCTTATTAAAGCAACAACTGTAGTAGTAACCGATGAAGTGAATGCCGCTCAAGCTATTTCTATAAATGGCTTAGCTAATATTAATACAGTTACATATTCAATATCAGACAATGTTAATGGCCTAAATGCATTTAATAACAATGCAAATTCTGGTGTTAGGACTGGAGCAACAGCAATTACCTTAAGGGATTCAGTTAATAACTTATTTGGAGGCGCTAATGGTGCTTTATCTCCTTCCGCAACGCATGCATCTAAAAAGATATCTTCCGATAATTTGAATAATACCCATAATGCAACAGTTGCTCAAAAATCTAATATCGACACTTTTGAGATTACTGACGCCAATCTTGTGACAACTGTTGCTGATACTGTTACTAAGATCAATGCTCTGAGTGCTACTAAAACAACTATTTATAACTTAGCTTCACAAACTTATGAACAATTAACAGCAACAACTTCTGGAGTATCAACCTTAGTTGCTAAAGCAAATCAAATTACTGTTGATGCAGCCCAAGATCTTACAATTACTAAATTTAATACTCTTGATGCATTAGCAGCAGGAAAGATTGTTTCTGATATTTCGGGTACAGTTGCAGAACTTTCTGCATCAAATGCAAGTACAGCAGTTTCAAACGCAGTAGCTAATAGTAGTCAAATTGTACTAACTTCTACAAATGCTGCTACTTTAACCGACGCAACTGTTGCTCAAGCTGCGGCACTTCTAGCTCTCAAGGCAACATCAGTTGTAAATCAATTAGATATCAAAGACACAGCTGCAAATATACAAACTGCATCCTTTGATTTACTAGATAAAGTTGACTCTATCAAAGTTCTTGATGAAGGATCTTTGACTAATTTGACTGTCAATTCTGCTTTAAGAATTTTCGACAAAGCTGATACACCAACTGGTAATCAAGCTGTTCAAGGGAACCCTGATGGTTCTGGTAGAAACAGTTATACATTGACTGATACCGTTGCAAATATCGTTGCTGCAACTAATGACCTTGTTAAAAATTCTTCTGGTGTTTCTATCAGTGAGAATGTAACTGTTGCGCAAGCAGCAACATTATTGGCTCGCACCACAATGGGTGGAGCGATTTCATTCAACATTGTTGACACCTCAGCTCGTATTTTTAACGCATTAAGCGCTGATGGCCTTGTTAATTTTGCTGCAACTAGTGCTGCAGTTAATGTTCGAGTAGTTGAAGATTCTTCAGCAGTTACTTTATCAACAGAAGATATAAGTGTTGCCCAAGCTGTTGCTTTAAGGGCGGCAACAAATAGTGGAACTGAGACTTACTCTATTTCTGATGTTGCAGCTAGTCTTGCAATAGCTGATACAACAGCAAACGCAACAAAAAGAGCTGCCATCGAATCAGCTACTGCTGTCAAAGTTTCTGATAATGCTGGTGTAGTTAATGGTGCTGATGCAGCTGTTTTAGCCGCATATACAAAAGCTATTACTTATAGCATCACAGATTCATTTACTAATTTCTCAGCAAAAAATGCCAAAAAAGAATTAGTAGTTACTGATGCAGCTTTAAATGAAGCAAAAAATATTATCATGTCTGCTAATTCAGATGTGTCGACAGCAGCAAGACTTCTTGCCGCAACAAATTCTGGAACCACTTCTATAGCAAACATTACTGATTCAGCAGCTAATGCAAAAACTTTAAATTTAACTAGCAATGACACAGTTACTGAGTTATTCATTAATGATACTTCTGCAATTTCAATAGCAGATGCTGCTGCAATTTATGCCAAAGATACAGGAACTAATATTGTCTCAATTACTTTCCCTAAAGTCACCGGTTCAGTAGCAGATATTATCACCAATATTAAGGCTGCAAAATTAACAACATCTAAGGTTACTGCCACTGGGAATGCAACATTAGCGCAAGCAACAACTGTCCTTACAGCCAATGCAGCAGGAGCGGCAGTTGTTTATGACATTTCAGATACTTTCGCCAATTTAATGGAGAACAGTAGTGCTAATGGAACTGTAGACGGAGACGCTGTTATAACTGCAGCCAATTCAATAACTCTTAGTGATACTTCGATCACTATTGATCAAGCTGAATTACTTATTTCTGTACATCCAGCGCATGGCCCAGCAGGCAAGTTTATCTTCAACATTGCAGATAGCGATGAAAATATTGTTACTGCTATGGGTACAGTTACTGGCAAAGTAGCTCTTTCTGCAGCAGCTTCTGTTACTGGTAATGATGCTACTAAGTCACTCAAATTTGAGGACGTAGGTGGTACATACGCTCTTTCTGGAACAAAAACAGAGTTAAATGCACTATCTTCTACCCTAAAAGCTGCAGAAGTTCGTTATACAGCTACTGTTCAGAACTTCATTGACGACACTAACTTCTATGCAGATGCATTGATTAATAACGAGAAATTTAAAGTTGTTGATACTACTTCTAATTTACTTTCAGGCAATACACTAATTCTTAAAGCAGTTAGTAAAGAAGCAACTGATGCTGCAACTGCGGTTCAAGCAACTTCTTTACAAGCATTAACAGCTAAATATGATATTTCAGATACATCTAAGAATATTGTTAATAACGCCTCGGCTGTGGTTAGGTCAAACGCAACAAATATTTCTGCTACTGATGCAGCTACGTTTGCTCAAGCTGCTGTAATTACCAACGGAAAAGTTGCTAAGAATGTAAATTACACAATTTCAGATACTGCTGAAAATGCAACAGCTTTCATTGGTGGTGGTGGTGCCGCTGCTGCTTATCAAAATGCGTCTTCTGTTGTTGTTTCTGGTTCACTACTCAAAGCTAATGCTCAGACTCTTTTAACACCAGCTAATTCAGTTTCGTTGGATACCGTAACTGGTACAACAGCTGATTTAGTTCTATTAGCATTAGGAACTGGAGACACCATTTCTAAGCTAAAGCCAACAACTAATTCAGACGTTTCTGATGCAGTTAAACTTCTTGCCAGAGGAACAGAGGTTACTTATACACTTTCAGATACAGCCGAAAACCTAGCTGCAGCATCTACTGATGTGCTTAATAAAGCACAGGAAATAATTTCTTCTGATGATGTATCAATTGCACAATCACAAGCATTAGATGCTGCTACACCAGCAGACGACAAAACCAAGTTCGATCTCAAAGACACAGCTGCAAATATTACTTCTGCACTTACCTCTTTATTAACAAGAGGACAAGGCAACAATAATCAAGTTGAAGTTAGTGATAAGACAATCACTGCAGATAAGGCAACAGAATTAATTACTTTAGATGATGCAAATAACCCTGATCCAACAACATTGGTAGGTGGATTCCAATTAAAAGGTTCTGCTGGAGTACAGAATTTCAAAATTGAAGATACAGCTGCAAATCTACTCAAGGATTCCAACAAAGCAGCTGTTAAGAAATCCACTAATGTCACTGTTACTGACGCAATTTCACCTGCCGACGCTGTAAAAGTTGTTACAGGAACTGCAGCAGGTGCAGCTGTTAACTATGCACTAACAGGAGATCTGTCTGAATATGTAGTTAGTTCAGTATTAGCTGTCGTTTCTGGTGGAGTTCAAGGTGGAAGAACCATTACTGTTTCCACCCTTACAGTTACTAATTCACTGACCCTTGTTCAGTCACTTACTGCTCGTGGTTATGGAGCTAATGCTGGTGGCACTGCTGCAAAGATTATTTATTCAATAACTGATAAAGCTTCGAATTTAGGTATTAATAATGCAACTCAAGCACAGAAAAATGCGATGAGTGGAGCCACATCAGTTTCAGTCACTGGTGATGCAACAGTTGCACAATCTGCATTTATTTCAGATTTAGGCAAACTTACTGGTACTTATTCCATTAAAGATACAGCTACTAATGTTTATGCCGGATTAAACGGATTGAATGGTAGTGACGTTGCTGATAGGAATGCTGTAACTAATGCAAATGTGTCTGCTATCACTTTAGATAAGATGGGTGGTGGATTACATGATGCAAAAGCAACTATTGAACAGGCTTTAGGTTCTAAAAACGCTAATGATCTAGGTGAAAAAACAGGTATTGCTACTTTGGCTACGATTACTTCCTTAATCATCAGAGATTCAGGAGACAATATTGCTAACGCTATCGATCGAACTGACGCTTCATTATTAAAGAACAGTAAAGTGACTGCTCTTGAGATCAATGGAACAGTTGATACGTCTACTAAAGCTAGACTTGATGAAACAACAATCTCGATGGTTCAATACAACTCGATTATTGGTTATGTAGGTGACAAATTTAAAGGTTGGGACAACCCAGCTACAACAGCGCAGACTAATCCTGGTGGTAAGCATGTAGAAAGTGAGTATTACATTAAAGATTCAGTTGCAAAACTGACAGCTGCTGTTCCATCTCAAATTAGTGGCTCAAAAGTATTCTTCGTTGAAGATACATATGCGAACTTAGTTGGAAATATTGGTGGTATTGCAGATATTAAGCTTGTTCATTCAGTTAGTGACGTCAATGTTGTTACAGGTGACACTATTTCAATAGCTAATTGGGACGCTATTGATGGTGTTAACGGAACAGGTTCGATTGCCTTCTACAACTTGAGTGATGCTTTTGGAACTCTTGGAAGTGTTCCTAATGCAGCTAAACTAAATAATGCTGTAAACATCACAGCGACTGGAACATCTGATGTCGATAATGCGACTCGTATTGAAAATGCAAGCAATAGCGGTACTACTGCGATTGCTGCACTTACAGATTCCGCACAAAACCTTGCTGGTTCAAGTAATGCAGTTCTCAATGTTGTTACAGGAGCTGTAACAGCTAACGACGCTGCAACCGGTCCTCGTGCTAAGACCTTGCAAGCATTTACTAAGGCCGTTGTTTATAGCATTTCTGATACCGCAGCAATCGTCACCCATAACACCACAACTGGCGCATTAGCTAGAAATGCTGCAGTTAATATCACAACAACTGGCGCAGCAGCAACTAAAGCTCAAATAGATACTATTGAAGGTGCTTCAAACTCAGGTGCAAACAGCTATAGCGGTCTTAAGGACACTCCAGCTAATGTAAAAGCTCTTACAAATTTAGTTGTTAATAAAGTTTCTGGAACTGTTGATGCAACTGGTCCTCTTGGCGCAGACAATGCTGATTGGTCTTCAGCAAAAGATCTTGCTGCATTCACCAAGGCAGTTATTTATGACATCTCTGATGCCTATACAAATATCGATGAGGAAAGTGTTGCAGCTACTGCAACTAGAAATCAGGCAAGACAAATTATTGCTACTGGTAACACCACGATTAATAGCGCAGCAATTATTGCAACAGCAGTTGGTGTTAATGGTCAAAATGGATATGTTGGAGTCACCAAAACCGCTGGAGCCGGTAATAGCGGTGTTGAAATACAAGCGGTTATTGATACTCCACTTGCAGTCGCTGGTTCAAGTAATGCTGTTCTTAACTGTGTTTCTGGAAGTGTCTCTGCATTAGGTACTGGTACTGACAAAGCAAATTGGTCACAAGCAAAATCTATCTCAGGATTCACGAAGGCAGTTGTTTATGACATCTCTGATACTGCAGCACTTATTTCTGAGAACAATGCTGCATCTATTGCAGCGAGACAACAGGCGAGAGCAATTACAGCCACAGGAACCGCTACTGTTCAACAGGCAGGTCTGATTGCTGCTGCAGTCGGTACTTTTAATGGTGTTACCAAAGTTGCAAATGGTAACGGTACTAATGGAGTGAGGATTGATGCCCTTACTGATAACGCTGGTGCAGTTGCTGGTTCATCTGATGGAGTCTTGAATTGTGTGACTGGAGTCGTTGATGCAACTGGTGTTGGCGGTGTTGATAATG
>MDTG01426634.1_pt1 | contig 18288 bp, 16 predicted proteins | sample 811421 | NCBI WGS metagenome assembly MDTG01 (sample SAMN05326645, study PRJNA326480) | marine metagenome | isolation source: seawater | place: Pacific Ocean: South East | collected 2011 | reverse complement strand
TTTACACATCAATAAATTGTTTTAAATGTGAATCATAAGCTTCTAAATTTCCAACAGCAATATCAAACCATAGACCATGTAAATTTAAGTTTTTTTCAATTACAGCATCTTTTATAAATGGATATGTCATCAAGTTTTTTAATGATATAATAATGCTTTGTTTTTCAAGTTCTTTTTTATTAAATTTATTATTAGTTGTTTTTGAAAGTTTTTCATATCCTGGTTTCATTAAACTAAGCCAAGAGTGTATAAAAAAAGATTCATTATTTTTATTATTATTTTTAAACATATCAAAAGCAGCACTTGCCCCACCACAATTTGAATGACCAAGAACAATTACATTTGAAATCTTAAGTGCTAAGATTGCATATTCTATCGCAGCTGAAGTTCCATGATGAGAGATGTTTTTTGAAAATGGAGGGACTAAATTAGCTATATTTCTATGAATAAAAAACTCTCCAGTTTCTGCTCCAAATATTGAAGTGGCGTTTACTCGACTATCGCAACATGAAATAATCATTGCTCGAGGTCTTTGACCTTCATTAGCTAATTTCTCATACCATGCGATACTATTAGAAAAATTATTAGCTTTCCAACCTCTGTAACGCTGGATTAAATGATTAGGTAATGGTTTTATATATTCTTCAGACAAACTTGTTCTCAAATCTTTACTTTTATTTTAATAGAATCACTATTCATCATCTAAATGTCAATATAATAATTTTAACTTTAAACAGTCATTTACAAACATTTTTTTGGTCCATAATTATTCATTTATTTAAAAAGATTTTTCTTGACTAAATTATTAAGGATTGACATTTCGAAAAAAAAATAATATCAGAAAATTTCTGACTTTTTTAATCAACATTATTACTTAATTATGTAGATTTAAAATTGTATAATTTAAAGTTTAACGATAATTTTTCTCGGGGTGAATAATGAAAGACATATCAAAAATATTAAGAAAAAGATACTTAAAAAGTACATTTTTAGGTTTAAGTACATCTATTTTAATTTCTTTTCCAGTTTACAGTGAAACTTTCTCAGAAGCTTTTTCTAAAGCTAGATCAAATGGTCTCACAGAGTTCATGTATAATGGAAGCATGTATAGTACTCAAACAAAAGAAGAACAAGAATCAACAAATTACGGTCCTTTTCCAGTAACATTAAAAAATTATTCTGGAACTAAAACTAATTCTGTTTCATACACAGGCCAAATAGCTAGACATGTTTTGCATGATAGTTTAAAGAAAATTTCCGCTAAAGGTAATGGTAACTCAAATCCTTTGTTATATCTAGATATGTCTAGCTATTTTTATGGATCTGACGATAATTTAAAGATTATTGCGCCGGCCTCTAAAGACGGATTTCCTGTAAAACAAACGATGTTAAATGAAATTTCAAAAGGTAAAAATCTTTCAGGAAAAATATATAAAGGTGTCGTTACAGGTTGGCCTAATCAAATGACTGGAGCTGAAGTTGTTGATTTCTGGATGAAAAAAGCATCAGAATCTAATGGTGGTTTCGATGCTTCCGTTGGATATAATTATACTCAATTAATTTCTAAATTTATTATGGGTGCTGTTTTTTATCATCAAGCAGTTGACAATTATCTTGATGAAAAATTAAGCGCAGAAAAAAAACCTAATAATAAACCGTATAAGGATGGAGCTCACTACACAGGAAAAGAACATTCTTGGGATGAAGCTTTTGGATATTGGGGAGTTGCAGCTCATGGCTTAAATCATTCAGCGAAAGATAATTATAATATTTCAAAAATGAAAGATTTATCTGTAGCTGATTATAATAAAGATGGAGTTGTAGATTTAAGATCTGAAATGACTTTTGCTCACGCTTATTATGCATCTAGTTTTGACAAGTCTGGAAAAACAGATTATTTAAGTAATGTTACAAAATCCTTCATTGATGGTAGAAATATAATTACATCAGCAAAAGGAGAAGCATTATCCGATTCTCAAAGAAATAAATTATATGCATTAGCAAAAGTAATACATGAAAATTGGCAAGCTGTAATTGCTGAGTCAGTATTTAAATATGCTGGATCTGTATACAAAGACATTTCTAAAATGGAAGAACTAATTGCAAGTGGTGGTGATACATCTAAAGCATTTAAAACTTACGCTAAGCATTGGGGAGAACTCAAAGGCTTTTCACTTGCACTTCAAACTGGAAAAAATAATTTGGGAGAAACAGCTGCTTATTTAAATAGAGAAGTTGGTTTTGGTCCAGTTTTATTAAATAGTTCTCAAGTTACAGGAATTGATTCGAAAGGTAATTATTTAAAAGACGAAGCTATTACTTGGGGTCAATACAAGTTAAATATGATTAAAATTCAAAAGTTAATGATTGAAAAATTTAATGTTAAAGCAAGAGGTAATGATCAGACAGATAAAATGGCTGCTCTTGCAGAAAAACTCGGTGACTTAACAAGTGCTGAAAACGATTGAATTTTAAAGTATGGATGATTTTTCAAATTATCTTTTTAAAACTTTTGAACACTTCAGTGATCCTAGGAAACGAGTTTTCCTAGGATACATTTTTTTATCAATTCTAATTGCTTTTTGTTGGTTAATTTTTTTAAAAAAATTTAATTTTTACCAATCTTTAAGTAAAATATTTGATAGAAAAGTTTTATTTTCAAATTCTTCTAAAGCAGATTTAATTCTTTTTTTTCTTAATAGAGGTCTGTTAATGTTTTTTTCTCCTTTGTTGATTACACAACTAGCTATTGCAACATTGATATTTAAATATTTGAATTCAATTAATTGGCTTAGTGAAGGAATGTACAGTTCAGTTCCAAAGACATTAATAGTAATGTTTTTTACTTTTTTTATTTTTTTGTTGGATGATTTTACGAAATTTTTTGTACATCGTTGGATGCATAAGTGGCCAATATTGTGGTCATTACACAAGGTACACCACTCTGCTGAGACATTAACACCAATGACAATATATAGAACTCATCCCTTAGAAGGTATAGTTTTTACTTTGAGAGGTTCATTTACTCAGGGATTATCAATAGCTATTTTTGTATTCTTTTTTGGTAATAGTGTAGATATATTTACCGTTATTGGAGTAAACGTAATTGTTTTCTCATTTAATGTAGCTGGTTCTAACTTAAGACATTCTCATATAAGTATTCGTTATTTACCATGGATTGAACATATATTTATTTCTCCAGCTCAACATCAACTTCATCATTCATTAGATAAAAAACATCATGACAAAAATTTCGGTGCTTCTCTTGCTGTTTGGGATTGGATTTTTGGTTCTTTACATTACTCTGAAGATATTGAAAATTTAAAGTTAGGTGTTGAAGATCATTTTGATAATAGTTTAAAGACCCTCTATTTAAAACCAATTTTTGAAATTTTTCATATATCGAAAAACTTTTTCATAAAAAAAAGAAAATTTAATATTTTTAGATAGTTAATTTAAAATAAATTTTTGCTATTTTATGATGTAAATTATTTAAGTTTTCAATTCTTATTGAGTTTTTCTTTCCAAAAATTCTATTTAAATATGGGCTATTTTTATCTTCCATACCAAAACAGAAGACATCAATGGATTTGCTTTTTGCTATCGTAACTGATTTCTTAGCATCCTCAACAAGATAATTTTTATCTTTTACATCTATGTCAGATGGTTCCCCATCGCTTAGAACTATAAGAAGTTTTCTGTGCGAAAAAACTTTTTCAAGCTCTTTATATGAGTATCTAATTGCAGCTCCTAATCTAGTGGAATATTTACTTTTTAAGTTTGCAAGTTTTTCTTCAGTAATTTTTGAATATTTTTCATCAAAATTTTTGATTTTAAAGTATCTTATCTCATCTTTTGTATTCGAACAAAATGCAGAAATAGCAAACTTTTGATCATTTAATTGTAAGGAATGGGAAAGTATAGAACATGCATCAAATTCTAGGTCAATTATCTTTTTATTTAGCTCTGGAATGACTTTTTCTGTAGATTTAGAAATATCTAATAATATCATAAGAGAAGAATCTAATGGGTTTTTTCCTATTTGGTCATAAATTTTACCATTAATTTCTCCTCCAGTTTTTGCAGATATTGTATTCTCTATACATGCATCAATGTTTAAAAAATCTCCTTCGTAATTATTTTTCTTTTTATATCTACTATTATTTTTGGCTTTTTTTATAAGTGAAGAAATCTTTAAAATTGTGTCATTATGTTTTTTCAAAATTTGGTCAAACTTATCAGTTTTTTTGAGACCAGAATTAAACTCATAAATTTTTGTCCACTTTTCTCTATTTATTTTTGACAAGTAATCATATTCACTTTCTTCTGATACAAGAACTTTTTTTAATTCTTGAAAGTGATATTTTTTCTTTTTTTCTTTTTTCTTTTTTTTCTTTTCCTCGTTTATATTTTTGGAATTTTTATCGTATTCGTTTTTTTCTTTGAAAGTATCTAGTAAGAGTTGTTCTTGGACTATATTTTCATCTTGATTTTTTTCTGTTGGAAAATTCCATAATCCTAAATTGTCGTCCCTATAAATTGGAGAAACTATGTAGCTTTTAAAATTAAATTGAATTCTCATTTGACCTATGTCGTTACTTAATTTATTTCCAATTTCAATGCTTGTTAAGGGGTTTTCCCAACTTTTTTTTGCATCATAAAATAATTTTTTCCCTTTAGAAACCCAAACGTTTTCATCATTGTATTCATGATCAATTAAAGATCTTGATAAGCTTGCAAGCATCAAATTTATACCTGAAAGTTCATCTTCTTTAAACTTGTGATAAGGTAACCAAACATCTCTTAAACCAGGATATTTATTTATTGCAAGGGCTTCAATCCTTGCATCTTCAATCAGTGAAATGATTGCGATTTGTATTGGTTTAATATTCTTTATTGAAAATTTCATATTAGAGAAGTTTAAATGAGAGCTAATATGAGCTGATACTGCAAAAAAATAATCACTTTTTTTAGTAATATTTTTATTTTCAAAATTAGATGGAAAAAAAATTATTTCATTTAGAAATGATGGTCTTTGATTTTGAGAATTTAAGTCACTCTCTAATTCCTTAATAGTAGTCTTTAAATTCCATAAAGCTTTGTTAAAAATTTCAATTCTTCTCTTATATTTTGTGAATATTTCGTTATTCTTGATACGCTCTATCCAAATTTTTGACTCTTTAGATTCTAACTTGAAGTAAGATAATCTTCTTTCTTTATCCAACATATCAATCTTTATTCCAGTCATAGACCAATTAAAAATTTGTTCAATATCCATTTTTTTTTTCAAAAATTTTAAATTTTTTAAAAAACTTTCAATTATATCTGGTGATTCTTTAGTAAATATGTCTATTAATTCCAGAAATTTTTCATATATATCTTGACTATTTTTATCTTCTAAAAATAACGGTGTAACTTCTGATATTAAAATGGCAGATTGCTTATTTGATTTTATAGAGATTATTGATACAAGGTCTGCAAGCTTTTGAAGAAATTTAAATTCAAAATTATTTAAAATTAATATTGAGTTCTTTATAAATGAAGAAACGACAGTATTTCCATAACCTGCATCATTTAATATGATGATTTTATCAATCCAAAAATCAATTTTATTTTTTGAATAATTTTTAAATTCTAATTGTTCAATTAAAACTAACAAATTTTTATTAATTTTTTTTAAATCTTTATTGATGAGAAATAACTTATTATTTTTCATAATTTGTATGTAAATATAATTTTCCTTAACGATTCTCTTATGTCTTTGTCGTCAGTTAAAGGAATTATTAAGCCTATTTCACAAGCTTCATTGAATTTTATACCATTATTTATCAATTCAGCAGTTCTTATCAGCATTCTAGTAGATAACCCTTCATCTAATCCACTTCCTTTAAGGTTACGTGAATTTTTAGCAAAATCGACAAGGCATGATGCGGTCTCAAAATTAATTTTTGTTTCATTTTGGATAATCTTTATTTCAATATCTTTTTTGGGATATTCTAATTCTATTGCGCCAAACCTTTGTTTAGTGGATTCTTTTAAATCTTTTAAAACACTTTGGTATCCAGGATTATAAGAAATAACTAAATGAAAATCTTTATGAGCACTTAGAACTTCATTTTTTTTCTCTAAAGGTAATATTCTCCTATTATCTGTTAAAGAATGAATAATTACAGTGGTATCTTGTCTAGCTTCAACTATTTCATCTAAATAACAAATTCCACCATATCTTACCGCTGTAGTTAGTGGACCATCATGCCATTTAGTACCATTTTTATCAAGCAAGTATCTACCTACTAAGTCAGACGATGTCATATCCTCATGACAAGAAACTGTAATGAGTGGTTTTTTTAACTGCCAAGCTAAATGTTCAACAAATCTTGTTTTACCACATCCTGTTGGTCCTTTTAACATCATTGGTATTTTGTTTTTATATGCAGCCTTGTATGAGCTGATCTCATTTCCAAGTTCGTGATAGTAAGGCTCTTCTTTTAAAATGTACTGATCAATTTTCATTTAGATTCTTTATTTTTATTGGGAGATTTCTCTCCCAATAAATTTCCGGTTTATTTGTGGTCATTTTGATTTGGAAGGCCTTCTATAGGACATTCGTCAGAACCTACTGTTTCTCTGGTAAATGACTCTACCATTTCTTGAGTTGCTTCAGGGTCATTTACCCATTTTTGGTAAAAATCGAATGGGCATTCTGCGAGACCTTTACTATCTTCACCAGAATTAAGTTTCCCAGTATAACCTCTATGAAGTAATTTGAATAAATGGTTTTGTGATTGCATATTTTTTCTTGCATCTCTTATTAGAGAAGTTGATAACTGAGCATACTGTATTCCATTTTCTTCAGTTCCACACTCTCCTAAACTTCGTCCGTCAAAACCAACTAATGCTGAATGACCAAAATAAGAATATACCCCGTCAAAACCAGAAGCATTTGCTACAGCTACATAACAATTATTAGTCCATGCCATAGCCTTTGCCAATATTATTTGTTGTTCTTTAGCAGGATACATATAACCTTGACATCTTACTATAAGCTCTGCCCCTCGCATTGCACAATCTCTCCAAATTTCAGGATAATTTCCATCATCACAAATTATTAAACTGATTTTAAGACCTTTTGGACCATCAGAAACATATGTACAATTTCCTGGATACCACCCCTCAATTGGAACCCAAGGCATTATTTTTCTGTACTTTTGAACAATTTCTCCCTGGTCATTCATTAAAATCAAGGTGTTATAGGGAGCTTTATTGGGGTGTTCTTCATGCCTTTCTCCAGTAAGTGAGAAAACACCCCATACTTTAGCCTTTTTGCAAGCAGCAGCAAAGATTTCTGTTTCTTCGCCTGGACATTGAGACGCAGTTTCATACATCTCTTTTTGGTCATACATAATTCCATGAGTACTATATTCTGGAAAAATTACTAGATCCATTCCAGGAAGCCCTATTTTCATTCCTTCAATCATATCAGCAATTTTTTTTGCATTTTCTAAAACTTCTTTTCTAGTGTGCAGTCTCGGCATTTTATAATTTACTACTGCAACTCCTACAGAATCGTTACTACTTGAAATATCACCATGGATCATTTTTTTCTCCTTTTTGAAACTTTATAAAACAGAATCACTTAATGTTAAATTAATTATTTAAAAAATATACACTTTTTAAGTTTAAAAGTGTATTATAAAAGCTTAATAGAGAGGAAAATAATTTTCTCCATAGTTAATACTTGACATGGATAAAAAAAATCACCTAAAGTTGTCTATATACTATAGATATTGACAATTGCTTGATAAAAAAAATTAATCAATCTGTCATTTTATAAATAATGGGGGAATAAAGCAATATTTTATTGTTAAACTTAAATTGTGATAGAGCAGAATTTACAGGTTACTTTTGGAGTTTTCTCCATTATTTTGTTGCGTTAAATTACATAAATAAAATATTTTATAAACTTTTGGGAGGATATAAATGCGAATAAATCGTAGAAATTTACTAAGAAACGGAGCTGCAGGTACTGCATTATTAGCTATGCCGAATATTATACCAAGTGCGTTGCATGCTGCTCCATGGATTAAAAAAAATAAAACCATTAAAGTAGGAGTTTTGTTTTCCACTACAGGTGGACTAGCTGTTATTGAAAATGACTCTACTCAAGTTACATTGTACGCCATTGATGAAATCAACGCTGCTGGTGGAGTTGCTGGAATGCAAATTGAACCTGTTGTTGTTGATGCAAAATCTGATATTAAGGTGTATTCAGAAAAAATTTCACAACTTATATTAAGAGATAGAGTTGTTGCTACTTTTGGTGGTTATACTTCTGCAAGTCGAAGAGCAGTTGCTCCTATTGTTATGAAAAGAGATCATTTGTTCTATTATCCAACTTGTTATGAAGGTAGAGAGTGTACGCAAAATATAATATGTACAGGTCCTTTAGCTAATCAACATTCTCAAGATTTAATACCATTCATGGTAAAAGAATTTGGTCCAAAAGTTTATCTTATTGGTTCTAATTATATTTGGCCAAAAGAATCTAATAAAAATGCTAAAGAATGGCTTCGTCGTGCTGGTGGAGAAGTAGTTGGAGAAGACTATATCCCTCTAGGTGGATCAGAATTTAGTCCGGTTTTTAACAAAGTTCGTCAACAGAAGCCTGATTTTATCTTTTCAACAGTTGTTGGTGACTCAGATATAGCAATGCACAAGCAATTTTTGCAAGAAGGTTTTAAATCTGATAAAATGCCAATAGCAGCATTGACGACAGGTGAAATTGAAATTCGTGCTATGGGTGCAGAAGCAGGTGCAGGGCACTTCTTGTCAGCTCCATATTTCCAAACTCTCCAAAATCCAACTAATGAAAGATTTGTTGAAGGATATCTTGGAAGTAAATATGGTGGCGGTGGTGTTACTCACTACAACATGGAAGAAACTTACCTTTCTGTATACGCTTTTAAATATGGTGTGGAAAAGGCCTTAGCTCAATCTGGAGATGTTGAAGAAATTACACCTAGAATGATTAGAGATGTAACTAATGGTATTGAAATACCTGATGAAATTTCTCCTGAAGGAAGAGTGTTTTTCGATGAAACAATGCATGTTCATCTAAAGCCTAAGATTGGTATTTGTGGATCAGATGGACAGTTTACTGTTGTTAAAGCGGCAGATAATCATGTTGCTCCTGATCCTATGTCAATTTATCCTGAAAGAGGAGTTTGTAAGTTTGACGGTTTACATGCACCTGATGGAACTGTAACGCAGGATGTTCTGTAAAATTAAAAATTTGTTTGGCGTTGTATTTATTTTTGAGATATAATGCCAAACAATTAGATTTTTTTTATTTTAATTAGTCTTTTTAATTTTAACGGAGTTTTTAAATGAGTGTTCATGACTTTTGGACCCCTTTTTCATTATTACCTTTTCTAAATGCATTGATAATCGGTTTAAGCTTAGCTAGCATCTGGCTTGTTGCTGCACTTGGTTTAACAATAATATATGGAACGATGGGTGTTATTAATATGGCTCATGGTGAATTTATTATGCTTGGTGCTTATTCAACATTTGTTCTTCAATCTTTTTTAGGCATTCCAATTCTTATATGCATGCCTCTTTCTTTTTTGATAATGGCTGGAATTGGGTGGTTGATTGAAAGGGGTATAATTAGAACCCTATATGAAAGGCCATTGGATACTCTTTTGGCAACTTGGGGTTTGTCCTTAGTATTAATTCAAGGAATTAGGTTAATTTTTGGTGGACAACCACAATATGTAGGTGTTCCTCAATGGTTAAAATTCAATATTGAAGCTAGTTTTATTTATTTGTCTGGAGTTCGTTTGTTTGTATTTGTAGTTTCTCTGTTAATTTTGGCAGGTACTTGGTATTTAATGTATAAAACAACTTTTGGTATGAGAATTAGAGCTGTAATGCAGGACAAGGAAATGGCTGAGTCTTTCGGTGTTGAAGCTAGTAAAGTATATAGCCTTACTTTTGCATTTGGTGCTGGTTTAGCTGGTCTAGCTGGAAGTATGTTTGGAATGTTAAAATCTTTATTTCCGGACATGGGTACAGGTTATATCGTAGAGGCTTTTTTAGTAGTTGTTGTAGGTGGAATCGAATTAGCAGGGAGTGTTTTAAGTGCAGCTATCTTGGCTGAATTGAATTCGGTATTTTCATATTTTACAAATGACACTTTCGCAAGGTTTGTTTTATTTACACTTATTGTTATTTTTCTTAGATTTAGACCTCAAGGTCTATTATCTGAAAAAAAAGGTAGAAGATAATTGTAATTGTGAGGTATTTTGGTGAATAATAATATTTTTTATAATAAAAAGGCTCAATGGACTGCTTATATTTTAGTTTTTCTTGTTTTACTTAGCATACCTTTTTTTTATGATGATCCTTTTCAACTTAACATTTTAGCTAGGTATGCAGTTTTTGCTCTTCTAGCGGTCTCAGTAAGTATGGTGTGGGGTTTTGGTGGTATATTAAGTTTAGGTCAAGGGATTGCTTTTGGTCTGGCTGCATACGGTATGGCCATGACAATGCAAATGCAATATCAAGATCCTGTTAGCGCTCCTATTCCAACATTTATGCTTACAAATGAGTTAGAAAGCCTTCCATTGATGTGGTATCCTTTTTGGTCAACAACTATTGGGATTATTTTGACTTTTGCAATACCTACATTGTTTTTTGCCGGTTTTGGGTACATGATGTTTCAAGCAAGAGTTGCTGGAGTATTTGTTGCTATTATGACTTTAGCAATGTTGGGTGCATGGTATAGTATGGCTTATGATATGCAACCATTTACTGCAGGATTCAATGGTATAACTCCACCTAACGCTTTTGAAATTTTTGGAGGTGAGGTTGATCCTTATTCCTCTTCAGCTTATTGGGTAAGTGTTGGTTTTTTAGCAGTTTTAGTTTTAGCTTCTAAGGCTCTTTTAGAGACCAAGTTTGGTACAATTATTCAGGCAATTAGAGATGATTCAGAAAGAGCAAGATTCTTGGGATATAATGTTGCTTTTTACCAAATTGTTATATTTACTATTTCTGGTTTTATTGCTTCAGCTGCTGGATTTTGTTGGGTGATGCTTACGCAATATGTTTCACCAACAGCTATGGAGCTTTCTTTTAGTATATCATGCGTTGTTTGGGCTGCTGTAGGTGGTAGATTGAGTTTGCTTGGAGCAGCAATTGGTGCTTACTTAATCAATGGTATGCAAAGTTATTTCGGAGATGAGTTTCAGCAATTGTGGTTAATTATTCTTGGCGTCTTGTTCATTGGTGTTGTTCTTCTTCTTCCAAAGGGTTTGATAGGATTGTTAGAAATTGTGCTTGGAAAGTTTTCTAGCGAAAAAAAAGATAATCTGTCATCAAATAATAACGACAAAAAGGGTTTATCTTAAATGGAAAAAATTCTTACTTTAAAAAACGTTAATAAACATTTTGGAGAAACAAAAGTTATTGATAATTTTAGTTTTAGTGTAAACGAAGGAGAGTTAAGATGTTTATTAGGTCCTAACGGTGCAGGTAAAACTACTTCTCTTGATTTAATTACTGGTAGACAACCAATTACTTCTGGTTCTATTAAATTTAAAAACACTGAAATAACTAAAATGCAAGAACACCAGATAGTTAGATTAGGTATAGGAAGAAAATTTCAAGTTCCAGCTGTTTTCAAGGAGCTTACGGTAAAAGACAATTTTGAAGTAGCATTTGGTAAAAATAAAAATCCTTTTTACAATATATTTCAGGGAAAAGGATCAAAAAGTGATAAGAGATTTGATGAAATCATTGAGTTGGTAGGTCTTAATGATAAATTATCTCACATTGCTGGATTTCTTTCACATGGTGAAACACAATGGTTAGAAATAGGTATGGTTTTGATGCAGGATCCTAAGCTTTTATTGATGGATGAACCAACTGCAGGTATGACTGAACAAGAGACTGCAAAAACATCCGAAATTTTTAATAAATTAAAAGGTTCTCACACTCTAATAGTTGTTGAACATGACATGTCATTTGTTAGAGAAATTGCTGATATTATTACTGTAATGCATTTAGGTACAGAGCTTGCCGAAGGAACAATAAAAGAAATTGAGAATAATAAAAAAGTACAAGAAGTGTATTTAGGTTCGGAAGGAATTTCATAATGTTATCATTAACTAATGTTACTTCTTATTATGGTAAAACGCCAATTATAAAGGATGTTAATCTTGAGGTTAAAGAGGGAGAGTGTCTTTGTGTTTTAGGTAGGAACGGCGTAGGGAAAACTACTCTTTTAAATTCAATTATGGGTTTAACCACAAGCATTTCAGGAAATCTTCAAATTGATGGTAAAGAAGTTTCAAAAATCTCAGCTAGCCAAAGAGCGATTGCTGGATTAGGTTATGTACCACAAGGAAGAAGAATTTTTGGTAAATTTACTGTTAAAGAAAACATAATAATGGGAACTTTTGCAAGAAAAGATGGAAATAGATCAATACCTGATAGCTGTTTAGAATTATTTCCTTATTTAGCTGAGAATCTTGAAAGAAAAGCTGGTCTTCTCTCAGGTGGTCAACAACAACAATTAGCCATTGCTAGAGCTTTAGCCACTGACCCAAAGATACTTTTGCTAGATGAGCCAACAGAAGGAATTCAGCCAAACATTGTTCAAGATATAGAAAATTCTTTGATGAAACTGAACAGAGAATATCAAATTACTCTTATACTTACTGAACAACATATAAAAATTGCAAAAAAAATGTCTCACAAATATGCAATGATGGATACAGGTAAAGTAGCTTCATCTGGTAAAATTGAAGAATTAACTGATGAAATTGTACATAAATATTTAACCATTTAAAATTAATTATAAAACAAGATCAAAATAAAAGGAGTATAAAATGATATCAATCCCAGGACCAAATACACCAGAAAGACAAAGATTAATTGATGAACATAAAAGGTGCATTGAGTCGATGAAAGGTGTGCCAGGTTGTACAATTTTACAATGTGCTACACCAGGTGACACTACTGAAGTTTCTGGCGGTATTCATGAAGATTATCTATTAAATAGAGTGTTGTTAAGAATGCGCGCTGCTATGCCACATAACGGTAAAAGGAAATTGGTAGTAATATGTACTGAGGTTGAAAAATCTTGGAGAATAGGAAGGTTATCTGGCGTAAGAGGAGTTCCTCCGGAATTTGTTAATGATACAATTTATGATAATGAACAGGACCCTCAACATGACATCTTTCTTATGAGATTAGATGAAATGGATGAGCATGATGGTTATCCTGAACATTTTAATGAAGGCTGGAAAAGACGTGATGATAATTGGACAGTAACATAGTTTAGTTTATAAATATAATTTAATTTAGGAGTATAAAATGAAAGACTTTTCAGGAAGTGGTTCGCCAATGAAATTAACAGGTTATGCTGATCTTTTTGGAGTGAATCCAGGTAAAAAAATAAAATTTTATGTAAATTGTGATGGGCCTAAAGACTATAAAGTAGAAATTATGCACATGGTTAATGGTGATACAAATCCCAAAGGGCCAGGTTTGTTAGAAAATCTAGTTAAAGCAGATGTCAATAAAACCTATAAAGGAAGAAAGCAAATAATCCACAGTGGTTCTTATGGTTTTGTTCCTGACAACAGGCATTTACATGTCGAATCCTTTACAATGCAATGTTGGATTTGGCCAACAACACCAAAAACACACCCAAAATATTGGAGACATGGTGCTCAGGGTTTAATGGCAAAATGGTCAAATAATAAAGGTTATGGTTTATTCATTAATGAAGAAGGATGTTTAGAGCTCAGAATTAACGGTGATAAGGTAACGACCAATGCACCAATTAGAGATCATGCCTGGCATTTTGTAGCGGCAACATATGATGCAAACACTGGTGAGGCCACTTTGTATCATGAACCTCAAATAGTTTATGCTCTAGACCCAGAAATACCGCCAGTAAAGTCTAAGATATCCGAAGGTGTGAATAATGAAATTGACGTTCCATTTACTGTAGCATCTTACACAAAAGAGTTAGACAATGGTCCGTTGGCTCAATCTTCTGTGCCAAGAGGCATTGTTATGGGTGGTCATTACAATGGTAAAATTGATAACCCAAGACTTTGTGATAGAGCTCTTTCTAGAGAAGAAATTGAAACAATGAAGTTAGGTGCTCAACCTGGAATGACTGAAAGAAGAGGTAGCGGTCCTACAGGTCCTCTATCTGAATGTATAGTAGGCGCATGGAACTTTTCTGATGGAATAAATACAATATCAGGTAAAGATCAAGGTCCATATCGTTATGATTTGCAAATAGTAAATTGCCCTACTAGAGCTATGACTGGTCATAATTTTTCAGGTCATAATTTTGATTGGAAACACGCTCCAGAGGAATATGGTGCTATTCATTTCCATGATGATGATGTGGATGATGCAAGATGGGAAGAAAGCTTCGAGTGGGAAGTTCCTGTTGATCAAAAAAGTGCATTCTACGCTGCAAAACTGACTACTACTGATGGTGATGAGGATTATATTCCTTTTTGGGTAGTACCAGAAGTTGGTAAAGAGACAGCCAAAATTGCAGTTATGGTTCCAACTATTAGTTACATGGCTTATGCTAATGAACATTTAGCTAATAATGCAGGTGGTGCAGAATTGCTTGTTTACAGAGTACCAATTATGCAAGACCAAAATATGTTTTTAAGCGAGCATCGTGAATATGGAGGATCAATCTATGACACACATACCGATGGAAGTGGTATTTGTTTATCAACTCGATTAAGGCCTATTTTAAGTATACGACCTAAGTATGATCATTTTTTAATGCAATCTCCATGGCAGTATCCTGCTGACTTACATTTAATTTGTTGGCTTGAACAGATGGGATATGATTATGATTGTATTACTGATGAAGATGTAAATTATGACGGTCTTGCTAGACTTGAAAACTATAATGTCATAATTACGGGTTCACATCCTGAACACAATTCAGGCACTCAATTAGATGCTTTACATAACTACACTCAACAAGGTGGTCGTTTAATGTATATGGGCGCTGATGCGTGGTATTGGATTCATTCTTATCATCCTGCTTATGATCACCTAGGAAGAGGTGTCGTCACAGAAATGAGAAGATGTGAGTCTGGAATTAGAACTTGGAGAGCGGATCCTGGTGAATATTATCACCAAGGGACTGGTGAACTTGGCGGTATGTGGAGATATAGAGGTAGATATCTTCAGTCTGTAGCTGGAACTGGAATGTTTGCTGAAGGCTTTGACATATCATCTTACTATTCAAGAACTTACGAAAGTAACGACCCTAGAGTATCTTGGGCCTTTGAAGGAATTGATTATGACGAAAAAATCGGTAACTTTGGTTTTGTAGGAGGAGGCGCAGCAGGTACTGAGCTTGATGGTGTAGACACAATGTTAGGCTCACCACCACACACACTAGTCGTTGCTACTTCTGCTGGAAGACATACAGAAGCTTACTTGTTAGTTATGGAAGAGTTTGGTTTCAATCAACAAGGTTTAGATGGAACTCAACATCCTAGAGTAAGATCTGATATCGCTTTTCATGAAACACCTAATGGAGGAGCCTGTTTTGCATTTAGTTCTATAGCTTATTGCGGTTCTTTGCCGTGGAACAACTGTGATAATAATATTTCTAAACTTACAGGAAATGTTTTGAATAGATTTATGCAAGATGGTCCATTACCTTCAGCCCCTGAAGATGCGGTAAAACATAGAGGTAGAGCAAATTATGAACCAGCTAGTTTGAGTAAATCTAAAACTGGCGAATTTGCTGCAGAATAAATTTTAATTATATTGTTAGGAGATGTTTTTCTTAAAGCATCTTCTAACTATTTTTAAAAAGGTAAATCTATGTCTATGAAAGCGGATCTTCTTAATCCCGAGTTAGGGTATTATGATGAAGGTTTAAATCTTACAAAAACTGAAACTTATTCAGAAGTTATTAAGGAATATGGTAAAGCAAAAAAGCTGACACCTGTTGCATATACTTCAAGAGTCTTTATGGAACTTGAGAATGAAAAAATTTGGACTAGAGGCTGGATCCCAATTGGTTTATCACAGCAGATACCTAACATTTCTGACCTATTACCTTACACTTTAGGATTTCATGGAGTTCATGCCCAAAGAACTAAAGATCAATCTATAGATGTTAGATTAAATTTCCATCAGCATGGAGGTTGTAGATTTGTACCAGAACAGTGTAGAACTGGCGCGCAAACTAAATGTTCAATTCATTCGTGTAATTACACTAGAGACTCTGATGTCATTTTTGGGGAAAATGGTAATGATAGTGATTTAATGTACAAATTTGTTGGTATTAATCCTCAAAAACTTAGATCAGTAAGTTATGACTTCTTAAGCTCTTTAGTACTTGTCAACTTAGATCCTTCCTACCAGTCTTTTGATAAAAGTTTTGATAGCGAAATTATTGAAAATTTTCAACAAATAAAAAAATATGACAGCATTTGTAAACATAAATGGCTTGACTGTAATTCAAATTGGAAGATTTTTTTAAATGAATTTATGCAGTGTTTTAGCGATTTTTCCGTTCAAACCGAATTTAAATATTTTCATGAAAACATTTGTTATGAACCTTACATTAGAAAAAAATTAAAAATTTCGGATGTTTTTATGAGCGGTCAAGAAGATGTAGAGTTTTTCTGGTTATTCCCAAATTTACTTTTACTAAAAACACCTAAGTATTGTTTGATAATTATTATACAAGCCACAGCTATGAATAAAAACCTTCAAAGATGTTTCTTTCTAAGAGATTCCTCAATGGATGAAAAGATGAGTGAACAAATTTTTGATAATTTTATAAAGCTAATTCAAAATATTAATATTAAATCAAAGTTTCATCATGAAACAAAATTAAGTATTGACGCTTCAGAAGCTTCAAATAAATTTGAAGAAAGTAAAGAAATGTATTATTTGAATAAGTACATTGTTGATAAAGTTTTAAAAGAACATACCTACTATCGTAATGCCCCAATTATGGATGCTGGATTTCAAGGTTTAAAAAGAATGTGAAAATGGAATAGAGATATGAGTAATAAATTAAATTCTAGTGAAATTCAAGAATCAGAAACTGCAAGAACTTTCTATTTAAAAGGTAATTTCGATAAAGCTTATAAAATTTGGTGTGAATTAGCAAATAAAGGCGATGCTAATAGTCAAGCATGGATTGGAGCAATGTACGCTAATGGCGATGGTCGGATAGCATCTAACGAAAAATCATTTGAATGGTATCTTCAAGCCGCTAAGCAAGGACATGCTATGGCTGCTGCAAATGTTGGCGCAGCTTTCTACATGGGAAATGGAGTTAAAAAAAGTATCAAAAATGCCATTATATGGTTAAAAAAATCAGCTGAAGCAGGAGATTTAAATGGTTTGTTTAACCTCGCAGTTTTATATGGAAAAGGTCATGTCGAAGGAATTAGTGAGGAAGATTCTCTAAAAAAAGCAGCTGAATTATATAGAAAAGCTTCCGAAAGAGGTCATTATCCTTCTCAATCTAGATTAGGATACCTTTATTCTGTAGGTAAAGGTGTTGCTAAGGACAGGGTTCAAGCTTATTTGTGGTTAACTCTTGCGTCTCAACATGGTATTGGTACCGCTTTAGATGCTTTAGAAAGCGTAGTAGAAAAAATGTCTTCAGAAGAAAAAACTGCTGGAGCAGCACTATTTGAGAAATGGAGAAGAGATACCAAATCTGATCAAGGTCCTACTGCCATCTACCCAACCACGTGACAATCTGGAAGAAAATTAATCTTGATATATAGTGTTCAACAAATAAAATTCGAAATTTTCCAACACATTAAAGAATTTGGTTCTAACTTTCAAGATTGGTTTGTAGGGATTTCAAGTGATCCAAAGTATGATTTATTCAATAAGCACCTAGTTGATAAAAAGAATGATATTTGGTTCCATAAACAAGCTGTATCCTTTGTAGCTTGTAAAAATGTACAAAGATATTTTTTAGAGAATTTAAAAACAGATGGAGAAATTGTTAATAATGGTCATGAAGACATGAATTGCATTTATCTTTTTAAGAAAAGCCAAAATACAAACCCTTCAAATTAATAGTTATTTTCTTCTTGGAGAAGGATATTCTTCATAAAAAAATAATCTTGATTGCACCCATACTTTGTTTAATGCTTTTTTAAGTTCAATAGCACTTCTGGCCAGAATCTTAATAGAAACTCCAATATCTCCTGGTAAACTTGATGCACTTGCATAGAACTG
>MDTG01414935.1_pt1 | contig 18288 bp, 18 predicted proteins | sample 811421 | NCBI WGS metagenome assembly MDTG01 (sample SAMN05326645, study PRJNA326480) | marine metagenome | isolation source: seawater | place: Pacific Ocean: South East | collected 2011 | reverse complement strand
CCATCTTGAGCATTTATATTTTCAGAATAACCTCCTGCTTCTCTTAATGCTTCTGTCTCAAACATAGTACATGCTCCATGAGGGGGAAGTTGTCCTACTAGGTCTTCTTCTCCAAGCTTGTGCCTAGTTTCAACGCCTATCACTTTTCCATTCTTGTCAGTATAAAAATAATTACCATAAGCTATGCCAGCATCAGGGTTATTTTCAAGTTTATGCACCATTAATAAAATTGCAACTTCATTCAGCCAATCATCAGCATCAAGTCTAATCATATATTTACCATTAGCATTTTCTAAAACATTATTTGCAACTTTTTGTAATCCTAAAACTTTATTGTTTTTGATGAATTTTATTTTTTCAGGATAGTTATCTCTAAATTTTTTAGCAATCAGCTCTGTGTCATCTTCAGAATTTTCATCAATTATAATTAATTCCCAATTTTCATATATCTGTTCAATAACACTTCCAATAGATTTTTCAAGAAATTTTCCATAATTTCTGGAGGGAACATATATAGTCACTAATGGTGAATTTTTCATAATAATTACTTGTAATCAATGTTTTTATAAATGGCTCTATATGGTTCTATATCTTTTAAAACTTTTGAACCTTCCATATCAGAATAAAATCTTGCATCTGTTCCAATTACAGGTCTTAAACAAATCATATCTGATTTCTTAATAACATCTCCTTTTTTTAATAATTTATTTAAATAAATGGCTCTTCTGAATGATTTATGATGATTATTTTCAACCTCTATCTTTAATAGTCTTTTAGCTGATTCACCTTTTATTTTAATGATTAAATCTATATAGTTTTGTAAATCATTAACCTCATCCTTTGTTAGAGAAACTTGATGATCTCTAAATTTTTTATTTTTTTTATCATCCGTAAAATGAAATTCCAGAACATCTGCACCCATGGTAGCTGCAATCTTTAATGCTTCAACACCAGTTGTATGATCAGAGTAGCCAACTGATAATCCTGTAGTCTCTCTGTAATCTTGCATAACATTTAAATTAACATCAGAATCAAGAATAGGGTACATAGAAGTACATTGGAGCAAACAAATCATTTTATTATTTTTATAATTACTATCTAGACCTTGAATAAAACTAACAGTTTCTATAACTTCTTTTTTTGAAGATAAACCAGTTGATAGAACTATCGGTTTTCCTAGCTTAACTATTGATTCAATTAAAGGAAAAGCTGTGAGATCTCCTGATCCAATTTTATAAAACTCAACATATGGGTCAATCCAACTTAAATCTTCTGAATTCCATATTGAAGATGTGTAAAGTTTACCTCTAGAGATACATTTTTCAGCAAGAGCAATATGTTGGCTTTTAGATAATTCAAATTTCTTAAAGTGTTTGTGCCTTTCTGGACTCTCAATTTTACTAACTAATGAATCAGCTTTGTAAATTTGAAATTTAATTACATCTGCAGCTGATTCTATTGCAAGATCAATCAGTAAATTAGCTTTTTCAAAATCTCCTTCATGATTTCCTCCAATTTCAGCAATTAATAATGGTCTGTTTTGGCCACTCCAGGGTGAACTAAATTTACTTTTTAAACTATTATCTATATATCTATTTTTCAAACTTCGTTATTTTTAGAAATTAAATAATCACCTATTAATAGATGATGAAGTCCACATCTAATAAAAGTTGAAATAGCATCATCAGGACTTCCTACAATTGGCTCACCATGAATATTAAAAGAAGTATTCATCAAAGCTCCAACTCCTGTTAAATTTTCAAAAGCCTTAATTAAAGAGTGGTATGAAGGGTTATCTTTCTTAAAGACAATTTGAGGTCTTGCAGTCCTATCAAATGGGTGTAACCCTGCAGGAATATCCTTTTCAGCTAAATCTGTTGTGTCAAATCCAACTGCCATAAAACGTGAGTCTATGGATTTTGGATTCTTTATATAGTCGTTTTCTCTCTCAGAAATAATACTTGGTGCAAATGGCATCCAGAAATCTCTCATTTTTACTAATTTATTTATATGATGTATAACCTCTGGTTTTCTTGGATCAGCTAGAATAGATCTAGCCCCAAGAGCTCTTGCTCCAAACTCCGTTCCCTCATTCCCAAAACGTGCAACAACATCACCCTTTGCTAATAATTTTGCTATGATATGGTTGTCTGCTTGTTTAACAGAATAATCATTTGATAAGTTTTTTTCAATAGATTTTTTAATTTCGATGTTTGAAAAAGATGGACCTAAATAGCCATTCTCTGGAGCTTTAATTTCACTGACACTTTTTTTCTCAAGTAAAGCTAAGTAGGCAGCTCCAATTGATATTGATTCATCACCTGGACCAGGTGGAACAAAAAGATAGTTTAAACCATCTAACTCTGTTATTAATTTATTTGCTTTTATATTTTGTGCAACCCCTCCAGATAGGACTATATTCTTGATACCAGTTTCATTTATTCCATTTGAGATCCAATTTACTAGAAGCTCTTCGCATCTTTTTTGTATTCCATAGGCGATTGCATCAAACCTTTGTCCTTCCAGCTTTTCTTTGAAGTAAAAAAAATGATCTTTTATTTCTTTTTTATACTTGAAACCGAGTCCATCATTCTGCAGCGTTTCAGCATATACTTTATATGCTTCATTTCCATACTTGTCAGAATTGTAGGCTGCAAGACCCATTAATTTATATTCATGCTCAGCTGGTCTCATCCCTAAGAGCAAAGTAGCATACCTATAAAGTCTTCCAATATTACAATTTGAAGATCTAGAAATTTCATTTAATAGTTGTCCAGGACTTCCCTTTGACACTGTTCCATTAGAATTATCTCCAAAACCATCCATAGTGTAAACTAATAGGTCCTCATCTTTTTTTGGACACATCATATAAGAATAATAGGCATGACACTTATGGTGATTATAATAAGAAATTTTTTGTTCATTAATGTTGAGAAAATCTGCCATATGTTTTACTCTTGCATTCCACATTCCTTCTGAATCTGACTCATTATTTATTAAACTTTCATCATATGGAAAATTTTTCTTGTCAACTCTGTGAGATAAAACATCTAAATATTTTGGGTTTTTATTTTCAATTAGCTTTGGATACCAATATTCTTTTTGCTCTTTCCAATAGTCTAATACAGTTAAATTTGCATTTCTACCTGTGTAAAAATAGCGAGGAGAAAGAGTATTTGATGACATAGCAACTTTATCAATTTCAATTGATTTAATTCCACCCTGTTTTAATACACATTTAATTGCTTTTTCAGGAAAACCATAATGATTTTTTTGTCTTGACAACCTTTCTTCTGCAATTGCACATTTTAATTTTCCATCAATTATCAAGGCTGCACTTGCATTGTGTCCGTCATGTATTCCAAGTATTATCATATTGTTTATTTTGAATTAATATTATTAGTTGAATAATTAAGTTGCCATTGATTATCCATTTCTATTAGTGATTTTGTACTTACTTTGATCTTTTGTTTTTTATGATTTTTTATCATCCACCTCGTCTTTTTTAGATCATTTTCATTATCTACTACAAGTCTAGTTAAAATATGCTCTACAAAAACATTTTTATGATTTACCTTATTAATCTTGAAGTTATTATAGTTGTTGTAGAAAAACTTGGTGATATGCTCTTTTTCAGAATTATTGGTTAATAGAGAAGTTATTGACCCTAACGATTTAACGTTGATTATTTCCGCTGACAATCCGAACGGAACACATCTAGGAAAAATATTTGTTGTTATATCTGCATTACATTTATTATGGCTTAATAAAAGCTCATCATATATTTCAGAATTAATAAAAGGCCTATCACCACATATTCTAGCAAAACTTTGATATTTAAATTTACTAGATGCTTTTATAGCTCTATCAATAACATCATCTTCACTACCTCTATATACAGCTACTCCTACTTTCTTTGCAAAGAGTTCAATCTTATCATCCTCAGGGCTTGACGAAGTCGCAATACATAAATGATCTATATTATTAATTTTTAAGGATGCATTAATTACTCTCCCAAGTAAAGTAATTCCCTCTATCATTTTTAAAGCCTTACCTGGAAGCCTAGTTGAGTTCATTCTAGCAAATATGATACCTCCTGTTTTACTCATAATTTTTTGAATTAAAAAAATCTTTTAATAAATCATAAATACCTTTGAATTGTATATCATAAAAATCTTCATTAATATATTTTTCAAATCTTATAGAACTTCTGGAATTTAAAAGTCCTACTAAACTTTCATTTTTAAGTTTATTTTTCAAAAAATTAGTAATATGTGTTTTATGAAATAATTTTTCAGATATTAAATCGTTATATCTTAAAGTGTCTGTCCAATTAAAAGTATTAGGGCATCCAGTGAACCAGCTATCTCCAAAAATTAGAGATTTTTTTCCTATAATAGCAGATTCAATACCTAAGGTACCAGTAATTGTCGCAGTAAAAATAGATCCATTTATGAGATCTAAAGTTTTATGATTAGGACCAAGAATATCAATATTATTTATATTATTAAGTAATCTGTAGAATAATGGACTTCTTCCTCTAAAACCAAATAATGAATCGTAGAACATTGAAGGGTGCTCTTTCACATATATCTTAATATTTTTAGGTACAAATTCTCTTAATTTAAGTATTGCTAAAAATTGATCATGAAACATACCCCCATCAGGCAAAGTTGTTCTTTCTGGTTCATAATGTAATCCAAAGTAAATAAAATTACTTTCAAGATTTACATCTTTTGAAAGGAAGATTTTTAAAGCTTTTATTAAATTCTTTTTTCTTGTTTGAATTATTTTTAGTTTTCTCAAGGCACCAAATTCAAACGGATTAAGAGGGTTGTAATCCTTGCTTTCATTATAATAATTTCGTGATTTATATTTTCTAAAAATATCCTTTATAAATTTAGTAAACTGCTTAATTTTCCAGGAGTTTTTTTTAGATTCTAATCTTTCAAGTTCAGTATGTGATGTTTTATAGATTGCACTTCTTCCATATATATTGTCAACATACTCTTCTATTTCCTTTGAAAACTTTTCAATATTTTTTTCTTCTAATTTTTTGATTTGACTTATTGGCTTATGAGTTATTGCATTTTGAAGGGAAATAAGTGGTAAAGGAGTCCATGAGTTAAACTTAACAGATTCTATATTTAAAAACTCACATATTTGTAGTATAGTATAGTGGATATGTGTGTGAGGGTTTTCAACAGAAATTAATACATCTGGAAGAGATTTTTCAAATTTACTTAGTATCCATAAAACAGTCATATTAAAAATTGCCTCTCTATCTAGCCTACTCATCACTGATAAATCATCTATTCTATCCATCATTTTTAATGATCTATCCTTTGTAATGAAATAATGTTGAGATTTAAAAAAATCATTATATTTTCCATTATAAACTTCTTTATTTATAAGGTGCGATTTAAATTTAAAAAAATCAAAATCTTTTACTACATCTCCACCAAATTTATCTTTTGCAAGTTTATAATGATTATGGTCACCCATCCATAATATTGGTTCAGCAATTTTATCATTGTATAATTTTACAGCGATATCAAACCAATGCTGATTACTTGTCATAAAGTAAACGTATTTTTTCATTACTTTTTTGTGTTGTTTAATTTTAGTTAAAAATCATTCTTATTAGATTTAAATAAAAGCTCTGATATCAAAAAATCTTTTGGCTCATCTATTTCAAAAAAAGAGTTTTCATTCATTTCAAATACTTTGATGTCACCACTAACTCTACATCCACTTTTTAAAACTTTATCTACAGTTGATACATATACTGCGCCATTTTCAACTAATAAGCCCACAAAATCTTGCCTTCTGGGTCTTTGTTGAATATTATAGTTTATAGCAGTACCATTTTTATCCCATATAAACCTTTTAAGTCTTACGCAGCTTACAACATCACTATTGCTCTGCTCAGATATTTCTATCATTTCATCTATTTCTTCAGTTTTTAAATGAGGTGAAGTTGCTTGTATCAATAAAAATTTTGATTCTGACAGCAATTTAGTTTTATTGATATATTCTATAATTACGCTTTCTGTAGAGGAACAATCTCTAGCATTAATTTTTTCTCTTTCATATATTTCTAATTTATTAAAACCAAAATTTGAAATAATAGCTTTATATTCATAAGAATCGATTGCAACAATTATCTTATCAATCTTATCAGAATCTTGACATGATTTTAATGCCCAATAACATAAAGGCTTATTATTAAGAGTCTTAATGTTTTTATCCTTAATAGATTTTGACCCTGATCTTAAGGGAATAAAAGCGTAAACCATTTTATTTAAATTTTAATTTATCTCTCTGAACTTTTTCAATTTCAAGTATTTCAGCATTTTTAAATGTTAGTGCTTCATTAGTGTTTATAAGGTCTCTTACTAATTTATCTAATCCTTGAGGTTCTAAGGAAGCAGCATGATCAGTCCCTTTCCATGTTCTGTCCTTTGTGAAATGACGTTCAATCCAAACTGCCCCTAATGTATATGCAGCTATATCTAAAGAAATTCCCTTGTGATGACCTGAAAAACCATATTCACTTATTTTACCTCCAAAAGTTTTTTTAAGTTTATCTATCTCCAATAAACAAACATCTTTAGCTGGGACAGGATAACCAGAAGTACATGAATATATAACTAGTCTAGACAAAGCGTTTGTGGATTCAAAGAGTGAGTAAATTTGTTGTAATTCTTTATCATATGTCATTCCAGAAGAGACATGAATATTTCCCTTGAAATTTTTTATTAAAAATTCTAAAACATTTAAATTATTATTTATTGCTGATGGAATTTTAATGTAATCTGGTGAAATTGAAGATATTTCTATTGCACTCGTCATATCCCAAACAGATGTTGAATATCCAATATTTAAACTTTCACAGTATTTTTTTAATTCTTTGTGAATTTCAAGATCAAACTCTAATTTCTCTCTATGTTCTCCATAGGTTTTTCCATAAGAATTTTCAGGATGTGGATGTGGAGAGTCATACTGAGATGGCGGAAGTAACTCTTTATTATTTCTTTTTTGAAACTTAGCATAATCTGCTCCACAATCTTTTGAAATTTTTATTAAATCCTTTGCTATATCAATGTTTCCCATATGATTACATCCAATTTCAGCTACCACTATAGGTCTTTTATATTCCATATCTATTTAATTATTATTTATATTTCTTCGATTCTTTTTGTTTTATCACAGATTAGTAAATCATAAGGTGGTTTTTCTCCAACTGATAATTTATTAAACTTACAACCCCATGATAATAATTGTTTATTTGTAAGTTCATAAAAATTTATTTTAGAAACAGAGCCTCTAGCAGTCCAATAGATAATATCATTTTGTTCAAATAGTTTATTTATTTTCTTGATGTTTCCATATATAGGCATAGCATTTTCATAATCCGTTCCATTTGTCTCACATATAGTATTATCTATATCTACATAAATTTTCATAAATTTTGAATTTTAGTTAGTTTTTTAAATTTTGAATTTGAATTTGAATTTAATTCGTCAAAAGTTCCAGATTCAATAATCTTTCCATCGTCAATAAGATAAATAGTGTCAACATTTTTTATTGTTGATAAGCGATGAGCAATTATAATAAGTGTAATATGACCTTGCAGGCTATTAACACTTTCTTGAATTCTATTTTCAGATTCTGAATCTAGTGCACTTGTAGCCTCATCAAGAATCAAGACTTTTGGATTTCTATAAAGCTCTCTCGCTATAAAAATTCTTTGCTTTTGTCCACCAGAGAGTAATACCCCTCTATCACCAATTTTTGTTTCTAGCCCTTTAGGAAGTGAATGAATAAAATCTAAAATATTTGCTTTTTTTGCAGCGTCTCTAATTTTATGTTCAGATATTTTATCTGTAGTTCCCTCCCACATTGAGATATTGTTTGCTATTGTGTCATCGAAAATTACATTTTCTTGTGAAACATACCCAATTTGATTCCTCCAGCTTGAAATTTGTATATCAGAAAGTGATTTTCCATCAATTAAAATTCTTCCTTCTTGGGGTTTAATTATATGTGTAAGCATGTCAACAATTGTTGTCTTTCCTGACCCAGATTTCCCAATTAAGGCAACAGATTTTTTATAAGGAATTTCAATATTAATTGAGTCTAAAATATTTTTTGAATCCTCGTTGTACTTAAATTTCACATCTTCAAATTTGATTTCTCTTTTAAAATCTTTTAATGGAAATTTCCCGTCTTCGTACTGATTTTTTTTCTGATTTTTAAATTCTTTGTCAACAAGTTCCATACTCCCTATAGTATCAAAAGTTGCTTGAAATGCAGCCTGAACTGATATAGTAGAATTTAATGCCCTGTAGAATAAAGCAATTGAAACAAAAATAGGTTCAAGATTTAGTTGAAAAACAACCAGCTGAGAATAAATTATTATTAAAATTAACACAACTGCTACTGGTTCTCGAACAGATGTTGTAAATGCACTTGCAACTCCTGAATATATCTGATTATTTGTTAAAATAGTAATTGAGCGATTTATTTTAGGATTAAACTTACTAGTTTGATTAGTTGATGATAGGTATTTGAACCCTTGAAGAAACTGAATTAACCATTTTGTCAAAAAACCATTTTCATTTGCTGTTTCTCTGGAAAGACCTTGAACATATGAATTCATTCTCAAAAAAAACATCAATAAAATAAGACCTGCGATTAAAGACATTATTCCAAAAGATAAAGACATCGTAAATGCTAGCAATATTAGAACAGTGGTGTTAATCAAATTTGATCCAAAATTTGTAAGCTGCATAAACGCTAGTAATGATCTATTAGGTTGCTCATTTATTATATTTATAAATTCTCCTGTATTTCTGGAAGAATAATAATTATAGTCCATTGAAGAGTATAAGTTGTAGATTTTTAGTTTAATCTCCTTCAATAATTTTCCCAATAATAGCCCTTTGTATCCCAAAGCACCAAATGTTAAAATTCCTTTTATAATAAATGCACTTCCAATCAACAGTAAAATAGAGGCAATTGATTGGGATAGACCAAGAAAATTAATAAATTTTGATAAAATTTGATTTATAAAATGGCTGTCTCCTTGAATATTTGTTTCACTAAGAGATTCTAAAAGTGGTAACAACATTAGAATTCCAATACCCTCAAAGATAGATGCTATTATGCCTAATAGGAATATTAAATACATCCTTTTTCCAAGATGTTTTTCGAAAATCTTTAAATAACCTACAATATCAAATATGGGCTTAATTGTCATAGTCTTTTAGTTACAATCTTTTTATTAAAGAATCCCTTTATATCATAAATTACATTATACTTCTTTGACTTAACTTTATTTAAATCAATATCATAAAAACAATCATGAGATACAGCAAGTATTATAGCATTATACTTTTTTTCTGGAAGTGTACTTAAAATTTCAATATTATATTCTTCTTTAAAAAGCTTATTGTCTATCCATGGATCAAATACTTCAACTTCTAATCCATTCTTAGATAAAGATTTTATTATGTCAATTACTTTTGTGTTCCTGAAATCTGGACAGTTTTCCTTGAATGATGCACCAAGAATTAATACATTATTTTCTTTCAGAGGACTTCCTTTTAGTAGTTTAATTACCTCATTAGAAATAAATTTTCCCATACTATCATTCACATTTCTCCCAGCTAAAATTATCTCAGGATGATATCCAACTTCCTTTGCTTTACTTGCTAAATAATAAGGATCAACTCCAATACAATGTCCTCCAACAAGACCTGGTTTAAAGTTTAAAAAATTCCATTTTGTAGAGGCTGCCTCAAGAACTTCTAGCGTGTCAATGTCCATCACACTAAAAATTCTTGAAAGTTCATTTATAAACGCAATATTAATATCTCTTTGTGCATTTTCAATTACTTTAGCTGCTTCCGCTACAATAATTGATGGCGCAGAATGAGTTCCTGCAGTAATTACTGAAGAATATAATTCATCTATAATTTTTGAAGAATAATCATTTGATCCAGAGGTAACTTTTACAATTTTATCGATTGTATGCTCTTTATCTCCGGGATTTACCCTTTCTGGAGAATAACCACAATAAAAATCTTTATTACATTTCAACTTACTATTAGCTTCAATTATTGGGATACATATTTCTTCTGTACATCCGGGAAAAACTGTGCTTTCAAAGATGACAATGTTTCCTTTTGAAATAAGGGTGCCTACGGTTTTAGTTGCAGATTTCAAAATTTTTAAATCTGGATTTTTATTATCATCAACAGGTGTTGGGACAGCAATAATATAGATATCACAGGTTTTTAAATCTAATTTATCAGATGTAACATGGAGTGAATTATGAATTTTCTTTTTTAGATCAGAACTTATTATTTCATTCGTTTTGTCATTATAGTTTTGTAATTCAGTAATTCTTAATTTATTTTGATCATATCCTATAACTTGATATTTTTCAGAAAATAAAATAGCAAGAGGAAGGCCAACATATCCTAAACCAACGATACCTATTTTTGTTTTTTTCATTGTTTACCTATTGCATAAGTATTAAACCCTATTTCTTCTAGATCTTCAATATTTAATAAATTTCTTCCATCAAAAACCCATGCTGGTTTTTGCATTGACTTGTAAATTTCTTTCCAATTATATTCAAGAAATTCATCCCATTCTGTGCAAATTGCAATTAGGAATGATGTGCTTATTGCTAAATATGGATCTGAAAATATATTAACTCTTGAAATATTTTTTTTGATTGATTTAATAGCTGTGTCTTTCTCAGTCATTAAAGTCTCTAAATCAGAAATTATTCTTGATTTTTTTACCATTGGATCATATATGTTAATAATTGCCCCTTTGTCTAATAACTTTTCTGCTAGGTAAATTGATGCTGATTCTCTAGAATCATTTGTATCCTTTTTAAATGCCCATCCAAAAATACAGACAACTTTATTTTTTATTGACGAATCTAACAATGAGATTATTTTTGTTGAGAATCTAGTAGTTTGATAATCATTAATTTCAATTACTTTTTCCCAGTAGTCAGCAACTTTATCAAGACCAAGACTCCTAGAGATATAAACTAAATTTAAAATATCTTTCTTAAAACAGCTACCACCAAAACCAACTGAAGATTTTAAGAATTTAGACCCAATTCTATGATCTAACCCAACAGCTTTGGAAACTTCTTCTATATCTGCCCCTGTTTTTTCACATAATGCAGATATACTATTAATTGATGATAATCGCTGGGCTAGCATTGCATTTGAAACAAGTTTCGAAAGCTCTGAAGACCACACATTTGTTGTTATTATTCTATCAACAGGAATCCAATTTGAATAGATTTTTACAAGTGACTTTACAGCATTTCTTCCTGATACTGTATTATCTCCTCCAATCAATACTCTATCTGATTTAAAAAGATCTTTTATTGCTGTTCCTTCTGCTAAAAACTCTGGATTAGAGATTACTTCAAAGTTTATATTAGTTTTTTTGTTTGTATCTAAGATGTATTTAATTTTTTCTGCAGTTCTTACTGGAAGTGTTGATTTTTCAATTATAATCTTATTATCTTCTGCTACCTCAGCAATCTTTTTTGCACAATTTTCTACATAAGTTAAATCTGCTGCATATCCTTTCCCTTCGCCAGATGATTTGGTTGGAGTGTTTACTGCCATAAAAATCATTTGTGATTTATTTATTGCCTCATCAATTTCTGATGAAAAAAATAGATTTTTATTTCTAGTTGATTTTATTATATCCTTTAACCCAGGCTCAAAAACAGGTAACTTATCTAAATTTTTATTATTCCAAGATTTAATTTTCTCCTCGTTTTGATCAACCACGTAGACATTAATATTAGGACATTTTAGAGCTATAACTGCCATTGTAGGCCCTCCAACATAACCCGCTCCAATACAACAAATATTCTTAATTTTCATATTATTTATTTAAAAGCCATGATGAAGACTGAATTTTACTGCCTAGCCCATCAATAAGTTTAATGTTCAATTTTTTACACACATATAATTCTGGAATAAGGTTATTATTTTGATCTCCACCATTTGCAAAACTTATTAAATAACTTGAAGAAAATTCATTAAAAATTTTTTCTATTGTTCTTGAAACACTTTTGTCTTGATCAATTGATATAAAAACTTTATCAACAACCGACAACTCATTTACTATTAAAGCTCTTTCATCTTCCAACATAAATTTTTTAGATTCTTTAAGGTCTCTCTGCAAATCATTATTGATTATTACAAATAAAAAATCTCCTAATTCTTTAGCTTTATGAAAATATTCAATATGCCCTTTGTGTAGAGGGTTAAAATAACCAGAAACTATAATTGCTTTGTTTTTCATTTATACTCTTTTATAATCATCTTCAACTCTTACTATATCATCTTCTCCAAAATATGTGCCAGTTTGAACCTCAATAAAAATAAGCTTTTCATCTCCATTATTTTTTATTCTATGCTTCCTGCCTTTAGGTATTTCTATTGTATCACCTTTAATACAATCCTTTTTTTTGCCCTCAATTGTTACTTGGCCTTTCCCTTGAATAATAATCCAAGTTTCAGCTCTATAATTATGGAACTGGTATGATAGCCTTTGTTGAGAATTAACTTCAATTCTTTTAATCTTATATGAGGATCCCTCATCTATTATAAAATATTTTCCCCAAGGTCTAATATCTTCTGTGCTTTTTTTATTCTTCATTTTTATTAAATAGTATTATATGTTTCTTGTCTGATAAAAATTTTGAAGCTAAATAAAAACTTACCTTTCTTTTAATCAATCTCTCAATTTTTTCTTCTAGTTGTGATATATATTCAAAGTTCAACCCTTTACCTATTAAAAGTATTTCTATGTTTCCACTATCAATTCCTTTTGCATAGTCCTCAATTAAAACTATTTGTTTTACGTTTCCCATCCTCTCAATCACAGTTTCAACTATATCTTCAAGCCCAAGATGTTTATATACAACTTTTTTAAGAGTTTCATAGAGTGGATGTTTTATGTTTACTTTATACTCAACCTTATTTTCGATTTTTAGTTTATTTATATATCCAGCGTCATATAAATGATTCAATTCTTTTCTAATAGAATTTGTTGACTCTCCCATTTCATTGGCTAAACCATTCAAATACCCCCTGTTAGCCTGGGAGATAAAAAACTTTATTAATAGTCTTAATCGAGTTTTAGAAGTTATTAATTGATTTAACATAATATAAAAGCAAGTAATAAAAGTACTTAAATTATAGTAATTATACAACTCGTTTTTAAAGTTTATGTTTTGGTAGCATAAATCATGATATTTTTGTTTATTTGAAATAGAAAATTTTTATATAACTATAATGGGAATTTCAGTCGGATTAATAACATTAACTTTATCAATCACTCTTCTTTACTTAACTCAAAATTATTTTTTAAGAAATAACATTGTTGATTCAATCAACGCAAGATCATCACACAACGTAATTGCTACAAGGTCTGGGGGTATTGGAATATTTCTTTCTTTATTTTTTATATCATTCTATCATTATGTAAATCAAATTGAGATTTTTAATTTTTCATTAGTTATCCCACTAAGTATTTTACTTTTAGTTGGATTATATGATGACTTACATGAAGTGAATTTTAAACTTAAATTTTTATTTCAAATAATTACAGCAAAAATTCTAATTGATAATGGTTTTATCATTGATAATTTTCATGGAATATTAGGGATAAATGAACTAAATAGAGTATTTGCACAAGGTTTTTCTATATTAATAATAGTTGCAATCATAAATTCAATAAATTTTATTGATGGTATTGATGGCCTTGCAGCTAGCTTGGTATCATTATTTATAATATTATTTCATTTTTTTGCCTTAGAGCAAACCCCGTATGATATATTATCTAGTATTGTTTTAATTTCACTAATACCCTTTTTTTATTTTAATATTTTTTCAAAAAATAAAGTTTTTTTAGGTGATTCAGGTTCACTTTTATTGGGAGGAGTGGTAAGTATATACGTACTTCATATACTTTCAAACGAATATCTCATAATTAAAGAGTATGATATTAATAAAATACTTTTTGTGATTTCAATTTTATCTTATCCAATAGTTGATATTGTTAGAATATTTTTTTTAAGAATATACAAAGGGCGCTCTCCATTTGTTGCAGATAAAAACCATATACATCATCTTGTTTTAAATCAGTCTAAAAGTCACATAAAAACAACTTTTATTATAGTAATAGCTTCTATATTAGTTACAATTTTAATTCAGCTACTATTCTAAAAAGGTAAAGTAATTATTTTTTTCTCTTCAATAATACTAAAGATGTTGAGTTTTCTGGCTTAACAGCAAGTCCTAAATCTTGAATTTCAATATTAAAAGATTTTCTTAGGTGTTTTTTACAAAAACTTTGTAAACCAATTAATCTGTCTTTATTGAAAATTCTAAGTCGCTTAGATATATCTAATAAAAATCTTGAAAACTTAAAAAAATAAACAGGCTCAAGAAGAGCAATAACTTTTACTGAACTATTTTTTATTGCTATTAATGGTTTTTTATATATACGCGGCATCTCCTCTAAAGTATGATGAGAATATATAAAAGTTTCTTTATTTAGAAATCTGCTATAGTCTTCGACATTAGTTAAATCACATACATGAAATTCAATATTAGTTACATTAAACTTCTTTGCAGCCGCATTAGATAAATCAACTGATATTGAATTAAGTTCTAAACCAATGAAATTTATATGATTATACTTAGATGCTAGCCAAATTAAATTCTTTCCACCTCCACTTCCCAGCTCAATTACATATTTATATGAATTATTATTCATTATATCTTCAATTATTTGCAACACTAATAATGCTACATGATTAGATTTACCAAAAACAATCTTATTATGTAACATAGAATATCTTAATTTACCATTAGGATATAAATAGGAATTGTCAAATAGATATTCTTCGGGATTTTTAAAGTCATCTAACTTTTTAAATTTATTTTTTCTAATTTCTTGATAAATGTCATTAATGTGATCTACATTTCTATTGGGTCTGGCCTGAATTCTTAAAACCTGTTTAATAAGGTTTTTTATTTCAATTTTTAATCTGTATAAGCCATATAAATGTATGTTTTTGTACATATTTTTTGGAAGTTTAACCCAAAGTAACAAAAAATATATAAAAAGAATTTATTTTTATTTTAATGGTATTCAGATTTTTGACTATTCTACTATAATACCATAAAGTTTATTGCTAACAGTTGGTGTATATGATGATATTTATAACGTTGACTTTAAACTAAAATTTTATTTCAAATAATTGCTGCAAAGATTATGATTGATAATTGTTTGATTATTGATACTTTTCACGGTATACTGGGTTTGCATGATTTAAATAGAATTTTTTACTCAAATTTTTACAGTTTTTGTAATTGTGGCAATTATTAATTTTATTGACGGTATTGATGGACTAGCAGTGACTATTGTTTGGTATTCATTATCCTTTTTGAATTTTTTGCCATAAGTTCAACTAAATTTTAAAATATCTCAATACTAATATTGGCCACATTTATACCTTTATTATATTTTAATTTAAGATCAAAAAATAAATTTTTCTAGGTGACTCTTGATCATTGTTTTAGGAGGGATAGTTAGTATCTATGTACTCAATATACTTTCAAGCAACTATATAATTAAAGAAGATTTTGACATTAATAAAATAATATTTGTAATATCTATTCTAATATATCCAATATTTGATGTAATTAGAATATTCTGTTTAAGAATTTACAGAGGTAAATCTCCATTTTTAGGAGATAAAAACTATCTACATCATTTATTGTTAATGAGGTTTAAAAGTCATAAAATGACAACTTTTTTAATACTTTTTTTGTCTTTAATATTTACGCTTTTAGTTCAAATTATTTTTAATTAATTTCAGTAAATTTATTGTTTAAATAGTTTTACATTATTAACTAATTAATTCGTTAAAAATATTTGACTCTATGAAAAAGCTAATCTTTATAATATTTATTTTAATTGTATCATGCTCAAAGCCTAATGCGTGTCCTGAACTTGATTTAGATGCTTTAACTTATACAACCTATCTGCCAAATAAAACAACATATACAGGTAGATGTTTATATACTTATGAAGATAAAAGTACAAGCATTAGACAATATTTAAACGGTAAAGATTATGGTAAATGGATCTTTTATTTTCCAAATGGTGAGATTGAGACTATAGGCAGATTTAATAAAAATGGAGATAGAGTTGGTAAATGGAAATATTATTATGAGTCTGGAAAATTAAAGCAATTATCAAGGTATTCTAAAAATGGAGATAGAGTTGGTAAATGGATTATATATAATCCAGATGGTGAAAAGATAGAATCTACAAATTATTAGACTATAAACATAGACTAATATATACATCAGAGCTCTTGATTCCTGAATTCTTCCCTATATATTTTTTTTCAGAAGATGATTTTAAATACTTACAGCCATTCAAATTATCCTCATATCTCACAAGCATTAATCCCTTAAAAAATTCAGCTCTGCCATCCTCTGTCTTAAATTCATAAATTACTTTATCAAAATAACTAATAGCTTGATCAAAATAATCAAGATTAGAATAGGCAATCGCAGTGTTCTCATAAAAAACAGACTGATAATTATTTAATTTTATAGCAGCCAAATAAAAGCCAATCGCATTTTCGAAATTCCCATTTGAAAACTCTGTGTCTGCCCTTTCAGATAAAGCTATTGATTTTAAGTATCTATTTGTACCTATTTTAACAAAGTTCTGAATATTTTCTATCCTGCTGTCAACTTGAGAAGGAAAGGTTAACCTAAAATCTGAAATTACATTTAAAAGTCTTTCATCTGGTTTATTATTTATTCTATTCCTATAAATAATATAATCTACCCAATTTGGAGCATTATTATATTTTTTTATTCTCATAAAGGCATTGTCTAATTCTATTGAGTCTTTTAAATCAGCTAATATTTTAAAATAGATATTTCGATGCGTATTATTATTAGGAAGTCCATTGAAAGCATCTTTTGCATAAAACAATGCGCTATCTAATTGTTTTTCTTTAAAATAATGACTCGCTAGCATAGATTCAGGGGCTTTAATATAGGGGTTAGCTTTACTAGCGCTGTATAACATTTCCAATACATCAGAAATACTGTCATTGCCATACTTATATCTTGCTACAAGGTATTTAATTGGTAATGCGGTCAAAGATATATTTGGAAAATCTTCATCAATCTTATTACGGTATATTTCAGAATCAAAGTAATTAGTGCCTTCGTTAAAATCATACATTAGTACTGTTTGATAATGTGAAGATTGAACTAGTTTAAAGGATATAAAAGATGTAAATATTAAAAGAAAAAAACTTACGATGAGAAATAATTTACTTTTCATTTACTGTAAAGATTTTATTAAAATTATAAAAAGCAACAATTGTAAAAAGAAAATAGATAAAGTTAATTGCCCTATCAATTGGAAAATTGAGTAAAGAGTCCACGATAAAAACAGTCAATATTAAAAGAATAAAAAAATTAAAATCAAACTGAAAAGAATTAATCAACACTTTTATAATTAAAAATATAGGATAAAAGATAAAAAATAAGTACAATAGACCACCGATAACACCAATTTCCGCAGCTAATTGTAAAAAATCATTATGAACAAAATATGGAACTCTATAGTTTTGAATAATATCTTTATTTAAATCTATTGATTTAACTTTCCAATTTCCAATTCCAATGCCCAGAACTGGATTCTCTTTAATACTAGAAATAGCCGCAAGAGAAAAATTAACTCTCTCGTTAACTGAGTCATCAGATTGAGGGTCTGTTACAGTTGAAAATCTCTCAGAAATTATGTTTGTAATGTTCTTGTCATTTATAACATTGTATGATAGAAAACTAAGGCATATGCAAATAGTCAAATAAATTGACCTGATATAGTTTTTCTTTTTATTAGATAAAATTAAATTCATTCCAATTATAAGAAATACAAGAGAGGCTGCCAAAATTGCACCTCTACTCATCAATAAAAAAATTGATAAAAAAGAAGAGGATATGAAAATGCAAGAAATGATATTTAGATATTTATTATTTGAGTTATAAAGAATATAAATTGGAATAAGACATTTTGAAAGTATTGAAAAAGAGGAAATATTAATATTTCCCGCAAAGGCTCTAAAATCATTAGATCTCTCTAAAAAATTACCATTTATTATAACAGAATCAAATATCATTAGAT
>MDTG01129166.1_pt1 | contig 18290 bp, 21 predicted proteins | sample 811421 | NCBI WGS metagenome assembly MDTG01 (sample SAMN05326645, study PRJNA326480) | marine metagenome | isolation source: seawater | place: Pacific Ocean: South East | collected 2011 | reverse complement strand
TATAAATAAATCAAATGAAGAGCTATAAAATATCGGTAATTGGATTAGGAAAATTGGGATCAAGTTTATCAGCTTGCTTCGCTTCAAAAGGTTATGATGTTATCGGTTATGATGTTAATCCAAAAAATAATAGATTGTTCAATGAAGGTAAGGCACCTATTAGAGAAACAAACCTAGACACATATTTTAAAAAATATAAAAAAAAATTTAAGGCAAATAACTTGCATGATGCAATAATTAATACCAATATTTCTTTTATTGTTGTTCCAACACCAAGTTCAAAAAATGGATCTTTTTCTGCAAAGTATGCAAATGATGTTTTTAATCAGATTTCAAAAATAATGAAAAAGAAAAAAAGTTATCATCTTTTCGTTTTAGTAAGTACAGTATTACCGTGTACATCAAGAAATATTTTATTAAAAAATTTTTTTGATAAAAAGATATTTAATTTTGGTTACTGTTATAGTCCAGCATTTATAGCGTTAGGTCAAATTATAAAAGATTTTTTAAATCCTGATTTTTTGTTAATTGGTCAATCAGATAAAAAAGCAGGAAACCATTTAAAAAATTTTTATAACTCAATTTACAGAAAAAAAATGAACTATTGTCAAATGTCAATAGAAAGTGCAGAAATTGCAAAATTATCTGTAAACACTTATATTACAAATAAAATATCATACGCAAATATGATAAGTGAAATATCACAAAGAATACCTTTTGCAGATATTGATGAGATAACTAACGCTATTGGTTCTGATAGTAGAATTGGTAAAAAATATCTTAAAGCAGGCTTAGGTTTTGCAGGGCCTTGCTTTCCAAGAGATAATAAAGCAATTTCATTTATAGGAAAAAATATAGGTGCAGATACTTCATTAGCCAAAACTACTGAAAAATTTAATCTCAATTTAAATAAAAATAATTTAAATAAATATTTAAAATATCTTAACAAGAATCATACTATAGCTGTATTGGGGCTTTCCTATAAACCTAATACTAATTCTTTAGACGAAAGTCAGAGTTTAAGTTTGTCAAATTTAATTGCTAAAAAAAATTATAGGGTTATTTGCCACGATAAAAAATTAAATATGATTGATAAATCAAAATTTAACAAAAAAACTATTTTTTCTGAAAATTTAAATAAATGTATAAAAAAAGCTAAATGTATATTTATTACAAAAGATGAGAAAGTTTATAGAGGTTTAAATAAGAATTTGTTAAAAAATAAGATTGTAATTGATTTTTGGAGAATCTTAAAAAATAAAAGTTTGGATAATACTACAATTTATTTTCCTCACGGAGACTCTATTTTAAATTCTGAAATAAAAAAAAATCAAATGAAAATAATAAAAAAAATAGAGTTTTAATAATGTCTAATATTTTAATTACGGGCGGTTGTGGTTTTGTTGGAAGACAATTAGCTCAGGATTTGCAACCAAAACATAATATATTATTAGTTGACGATCTTTCAAATAATCAAAGTTATATTCCTAAATATGGAAAATTTTTAAAAGGTAATATAGGTGATGAAAAAATTGCTAAAAAGGTCTTTAAGAATATCGATTACTGTATAGCTTTGGCTTCAAGAAAGGGTGCTATAGGATATGTTAATAGACATCCTACTGAAATACTTACTGAGAATAACAAAATTTATAATTCAACATTTAAATATTGTATTAAATATAAAGTTAAAAAAATTATTTTTATATCTTCATCAATGGTTTTTGAGGGTTCTAAAAAGTATCCAACACCTGAAAGTTATATAAAGGAAACTCCTGTACCACTTTCTCCTTTTGGATTGTCTAAATACATTGGCGAAAATTACTGTAGAAATTTTAATAAGGAGTATGGTTTAAAATACGTAATAATTAGACCATCTAACGTATATGGGGTTGGTGAAAAACCAGAAAAATTAGTTGGCGATTCTCATGTAATTCCAGACATGACAAAAAAAATATTAAAGTCTAAAGGCTCAATAGATGTTCTTGGATCAGGTAAGCAAACAAGATGTTTTATTCATGTTAAAGATTTGAGCAATGCTATATCTAAATGTCTTTCTAACAAAATTTATAATACTGATTTTAATGTTGGAGGATCACAAGAATATAGTATCAATCAAATTATTGATAAAATAAAAAATATTATATCACCTAAAATAAAAATTAAAAAAAAATATATACCCTCATATTCTGACGACGTTAAAAGACAGTATATGAATTGTAGTAAAGCAAAAAAGAAACTGAAATGGAGAGAAAATATAAAATTTAATAAAGGTTTGGGAGAGATGGTTAGATGGTTGAAAAATAGAATATAATGAAAGTTTTAATTTTACCATCACATTATATAACTGACTATAAACCCAGAAATATAGATCTATTTAAATCTTATATAAGGAATATTTTAAAAAAAAAATTTAGTTTTAATGAAGCTAAATCTCACTTTTATTTAAATGAGCATTATCATTATTCTCATATTCCTTTAGCTAATACATCAGGTGAAACTTTTATTGTAGGAAATTATTTTTATGATTATATAACAAAAAAAATACCTAACACTACAAGATATCCATCTCTACATAACTCTCCAAAAGGAAATCATATTAAATTTGAAGATGCTTTAAATGATCTTAGCAATTTTGATGCGATAATAGTAGGTATAAGATCTGGAGACTTTGGAAAAAAAATTTTAAAAGAGGCATCAAAAAAAAACATATTTTCATGTATAATTGATTATGCTGATGATTTTGATGTTTATAACGAAAGCAATTTTTCAAATTATAATTTAATTTTTAGAGGTTTTGAATATAAAAAAGACTTCAATCTTTATTTTAAACATGATGTTCCGCTGAACTTAGATCTAGATTTTGTTGAACCGCTTGCACCAATGCCAATAAAATTAGAAAATTATCCAAAACTTACAAAAAAAACATTTAATCAAAAAAAATATAATTTTTCTTTTGTTGGAAGAATTCATAATAACATACACAATGCAAGATCAGATATAATCAATTTACTAAAAAAAATAAAAGGAGAATATTATTTAAAAGAATATGCTTTTAATGATAATAGAAGATTAACATTGCTAGATTACTGCAATATTTTGAATGACTCTAAAATCTGTCTTACTCCATGGGGCAAAGTATGGGACTCCGCAAGACATCCCGAACCAGCTGTTTATGGAAATGTACCCTTGATTCCAAGGCCCAACTGTAAACTAGCAAATGATATCTCATTAAATGATGAAAATGCCATTGTTTATGAAACAAAAAATATAAATGGAAAATTTACAATAGATAATCAAGATAAACTTTTAAACAAAATAGAAATTTGTTTAAATAATAATGACCACTTTAATTATTTAAAAAATAATTGGTACGAGGAGATGTATAATAAAAATACTCTTTTTGAGAGAGCCAAGTATATTTTAAAACAAATTAAACTAAGAATTTAGTTTTTAATAATTTCAATTTATAACCTGTTTTAAAAAACCTACTCTTGGCTTATTTGAAACATAATGAACAGTTAATAGTACTCTATATCCATTTGAAAGAAGTCTACCTCTATGAAAACCGTTTGTATCCGCTATGTACATATCTCCTTCATCAGCGTGAAAAGTTTTAACTAGATCAGTTTCTTCATTATTAACATAATTTTTTATATTTAAATCCCATGGTCTTTTATGTGAGGTTTCAATAAATTCAAAAGGGCCATTGTCCTTTTCTATTTTTGTTAGACATAAAAAAGTTTTTACTAAAAAAATATCATCACTATCTCTATGAAAAATTTGAGAATTTTTTTCAAATCGATCACTCGTAGGAGAATCAATCCATATTGATATAAACCTTATCTTAGGTTCTAATCCAAAATATTGCTTAAAATTACTAATAAAAATATCCTGGCGAGCGTATTCCTCTAAAACTTTTGGATCGAATAAATGAGTTATATATTTTCTATAATTATACCTACCAGTCTGACTCTCAAATTCTTGAATAATTCCATTTAAAGTTAAATCTGGTATATTTTTAAAACTTTCTAAAATCTTATTTGCAATTAAATTATTAACCGAAAATTTTTTTTCAAAATGACAACCTTTGTCTCTTAAATTTTTAACAAATAAAAATTTTTTATCTAAACTGTAATCTATATTCGATCTAAGTTTTTTTTGAATATAATAGTGTATATTTTTTAATACATTAATCATGTTAATTATTGAAATAATCGTAATCTTTTAAATTTTTTTGTACAGGATCTTTAAATTTTTTTAAATTGTCAAAATAAACTTCAGTATAAAAGAATTTAAAATGCTTCAACTTTTGAATATTAAGTATATGTGTTCTTGGAAAAGAATATGATAAAATTACTTTTATAAAATAAAAATATCTATGAATAAAAAGAAAATTTATCAAATGTTTTTTTTTTAATATTTTAATTAAATATTTTAAAAATCTTTTAATTACATGAGAAAATTTATACTTTTGATTTGTCTGATTTTTTTTTTTAAGAATTAAATTTTTTGTTTCTAAATTTAAAATTTGGTTAATTTCATTTAAAAATTTATTCTCATTTTCCACTAATTTTTCATAAAACAAAAAATGTATTTGATTTTTATTAAACAATTTTAATAAATTTTGATATAAATTGTAAAAATCAAACATTTCAATAAATGATATATAATTCTCATTTAAATTTGAATTCTGGTTTTTTGAACTTAGTTCAAAAACATTAATTTTATTTTTTATTAATTCTTCCTGAAATTGTTGAAATGTACTTTTTAATAAATCGGAATGCTTTCGCAATGTAATCAAAATTATTATTTCATATCCAAAAAAAATATTTTTAATTTTTTCAAGTCTTTTAATTATTGCATTGTCTTTGTAAAATTGAAATTTTAAAAAGTTTTCTTCAGACCAAATAAGTTTTTTAGATTTAGATTGAATTTTTAAATTTATTTTAGAACCCTTAAAAATAATATCATATAAATTTTTCTGCCATTCTCTTTTATACGGCTTACCAATATATTCTACTTCGGTTAATTGTGAAAAAAAATAGTCCTGTAATGATGTTGTAGCTGTCTTGGGATAACCAATGTGCAAATACAATGTTTTTTTAGACATTAAGTTTTTTTAGTCTTATAAACTGACCTACCTATGAAATAATCTACTAAAGAAAGTATGTAAGTGGAATGAACACTTTCTACTATATTGTATCCTTTATGATTTACAAAAAAATTAACACCATCTCTATTAACAGATATTAATTTATTTTTTTTCGAATTTCCTGTGAAGGTAATTAATTTAATTTTCTTATCTTTGCAAATTTTTGCTGCATTAACTAAATTTTTACTGTTTCCTGATACAGAAATTAAAATTACACAGTCTTTTTTGGTAATATAAAAATCAACTATTTTTTTTAATACTTTTTCGTAACCATAATCATTGCTAAAACAAGTTATCATAGTTGGATCATTAAAATGCTTTGAGCTTATTTTCGCATTTTTATTAAAATCTAATGATGCATGACTGGCTGTGCTTTGACTACCACCATTTCCAAAAAAGTAGATTATTCCTTCTTTCTTTTTAATCTTTTCAATTTCTTTCTTTATTTTTTCAGCAATTTCTATTAAGTCATCATCTTCTAAAAAGTTTGAAATTATTTTAAGATGAGATTTTAAATTAAAATTATTTTTCATATGTTATTTAAAATTATATTAAAAAAATATTATTAAAAGATGAAAATTAAAGAAAAAATCAAAATTTTAAATATAGATGATTATAAAAAAATTAATAAAATTAAGTCCCAGGGATCTACTGTTTTGTGTCATGGTGTGTTTGATATTTTACATGAAGGTCATTTAAACCATTTTACATTTGCAAAAAAATTTGCAGATATTCTTATAGTTTCAGTTACTAACGACAAATTTGTCAATAAAGGACCTGGTAAACCAAATTTTGGAATATCTTCAAGAATAAATTTATTAAAAAATTTAAGTATAGTTGATTATGTAATCATTTCTAACTCTAGTAGCTCTATACCTATAATCAACTCGATAAAACCAAACTATTATTGTAAAGACATAGAATATAAAAAAAATAAAGATTATAATCAGAATATAAAAAAAGAGATTACTGCTGTTAAAAAAAATAATGGAAAAATTATTTATAGTAAAGAAAGAAAATTTAGTAGTAGTAAAATTTTAAATAAAAATCCATCACTAATGAATTATATGAATAAAGATTTTTTTATTAAATTAAATAAAAATAGTACAAAAAATATAATAAAAAAAATTGAAACCAACAAATTATCAGGACTGGTTATTGGTGAAGTAATATACGATAATTATATTTTTACGGAAGGACTGGGAAAATCTGGAAAAGATTCAATTCTTACACATAAAAGAAGAGATGAAAAAATTTTTTATGGTGGGGCATTATCAATAGCCTTAAATTTATCAAACTTTTTAAAAAAATGTATTTTATTAACAGAGTCAAAAGATAAAAAAATCATTAAAAATAAAAAAAAAAATCTATTTATAGATAATATACAAAAAAAAAATTCAAAAAAAATTATTAAAACAAAATTTATAGACGTAGCTACTAACAATAAAATATTAGGGATATATGATTTTAATGATCGAATATTAGACAAAAATGAAAAAAATAAATTAATAAAAAAAATAAAAAACAACTCAAAAAAAAGTGATTTTATAATTATTGCCGACTACGACCATGGTTTGTTAACCGATGATATAGCAAAAAAAATAATAAATTTAAAAAAACCTGTAATTGTCACTAGTCAACTTAATGCAGCAAACCTTTCTTTCCATAATATAAAAAAATTTAATGGTGCTGATCTCTTAATAATTAATTCAAACGAGCTTAAAAATTATTTTAAAAGGAAAACATTGGAGCAAAATTTAGAAAAACTGGGAAAGTTATTCTTAAATGAAACTAAATTTAAAAATTTAATAATAACTGTTGGAAATAAAGGTAGTATATTCATAAATAAAAAAAATGTTGTAAAATGTCCTGCTTTTGTAGATAGCTCAAAGGATAAAATAGGTTCTGGAGATTTCTTTCTTGTTTTGGCTTCCTTAGGATTTGTTTTGAATTTTAAACTCGAAGAAATATTATATTTAGGTAGTTTAGCTGCTAAAGAAAATCTAAAAGATTTTGGTAACAAAAACTTAATAAATAAAAACAAAATCTACAAACAATTACAACACACTATTATTTAAATTTAATGAGAGTCAATTTTCATAATATTGTTAAAGAGAATAAATCACTGAGTGATATTTTGCACAAAAATCTTACAGAAAATATTAACCATGGTCAGTTTATTCTGGGTCCCGAAGTAAAAAAATTAGAAAGAATATTTTCAAAACTAATTGGAGTAAAATACTCAGTTACTGTTTCTAATGGAACATCGGCTCTTTACTTGGTTTTAAAATATCTAAAATTAAAAAAAAACGATGAGGTAATAACAGTTTCAAATTCTTATATTTCAAGTACTTCAGTAATAGCTCTAAATAATTTAAAAATAAAATTTGTAGATGTAGACGAAGATTTAAATATTAACACTAATGAGCTTAAAAAAAAAATAACAAAAAAAACTAAAGCAATTATTGCTGTACACCTTACGGGAAACCCAACAAATATGGATGAAATTATAAAAATTGCTAAAAAGAGAAAGATTTTTGTAATAGAAGATGCTGCTCAAGCAATAGGAGCGAAATACAAACATAAAATGGTTGGAGGTCTTGCAGATTTTGGATGTTTTAGTTTTCATCCATTAAAAAATATAGGAGCTCTTGGAGATGGTGGAATAATTACAACTAATAATAAAAAATTTTATGCTTGGGCAATGATGGCTCGAAATAATGGGCATCCAAATAGAGATGATTGTAATTTTTGGTCCTTAAATTTAAGGATGGATAATTTACAAGCAAGTTTTATCATTTCAAAATTAAAAAAAATAAAACAAATAAATAGAAAAAGACTTAAATTAGCAAAATTATATATTAAAAATTTAAAGAATGTTGTCAAAAAAGTCCCAAATATTTCAATAAACTCTCTTGGAGTTTTTAATTTATTTATTATCAGGTGCAAAAAAAGAGACAAATTGAAAAAATATTTACAAAAAAATAAAATTGAAACCAAAATACACTATCCAAAGCCTGTTCATAAAATGAATGTTTGGAAATTAAATAATTACTTACCTAAAACTGATCAATATGCTAAAGAAATATTAAGTCTCCCAATCAATCATCATCTTAATATTAAAAAAATTAATTATGTTTGTAAAAAAATTATAGAGTTTTATAAATTTAATTAATATTTTTTTTTACAAAATTTAAAATTTCCTCAGGACTATTATCTTGAACTATATAATTTTTATCCAAAAATCTTTCATAATTAATTTTGTCAAAGCATTCACTCTCAGTAAGTACTTGGCCATTAAAAATTATTTTTTTATGTAAAATTTTTGTGTTTTTTGTTTTATGTCCATAAGGAAAATGATTTATCGATAATTTTTTTGCTTTTAATTGAATTGCTAAATTCTGTGCACCACCCTCTGTTCCAATAAATAAATCAACCTCAGTAGCAGCAAATATATCAAAACTATCCTTGTTAACACTTAATATATTTGCTGTATAAATATTTTTTATTTTTTTTAAATCAAAATAATCTGTATCTCCCATCAATAAAACTAAATATTTATTTTCATTTAGATAATTAATTAATTTAATATAATCGTTCAGATTATTATTTCTCGGTTCATTAAAATAATTATCATTTCCTTTTCTGAATCTAATATAAATAGTAACAATTTTTTCTCTATCTAATCTATTTTTGATAATATTAATTTTATTTAAAATTTTAATTCTTGAGTAATTTTCTAATTTTAAAGTTTCTGTAAAATCTGTTAAATAATAAAAACAGCACGATTTTTTTCTGTGTTTGGGCTCATTTATTTGTGAATATTTATTTGGATAATGTTTATTTATAATTTCTTTATATAATTCACTTTCTGTTTTTAATTCAGCGTCTTTTTTTTTGATTAATGATAAAAAATCATAAAACAATTTGTTGTATAATGACATTTTACTATTCTGAAAATTTGTACGGTCTTCTTGTTGCCCTAAAACAATAAATTTATTTGCTAAAGTAAATGATAAATTTCTTGGTATTTCTATATAAGGAATATCTCTGCTTTTTAGTAAAGATTTGTTATATCTTCCATAATCAAATTGCTGGATTAATATTATGGATTTTTTCTCAATTTGTAACAAATATTTTACATAGTTTGCAGTTATAACTGTATGACCAAAACCTCCTGCTTTTTGGTAAATTATATTTCTATAATTTCTAATTTTTGTAATATTCTTAATTAAGACTAAAATTGAGAAGAAAAAAAAATATATTCGGAAAAAAAAATTAAAAATCCTATAAATTTTTTCATTAAAAGTTTTTATACATTTTTTTATAAAACTAGCGCATGCTAAAGGATATTTACCAATAGCTGTTTCTGCAGCTAGAACTAAACCCTTTGCACCTGAAAAAAGTGTAAAAAAGATATCATTACTCTCTGCCCTAGTTGGAGATGGTTTATTTACCATGCTTTCTAATAAATTTGTAGCTACATACATGGGTTTATTTAATTTTTTTGATTGTTTTAATAATTTTAATTGAATTATAGGTATTTTTTCTACAGCGATATATCTCGATAAATCACCTCTATCAAGAAGTGTTGCATTAGAAGCTTTTGAAATATTAGAAAAATTTTTCAACGCATTCAAAGTTTCAACTTTAGAAATTATAAATGAATTTTTTTTATTAATTAATTTTTTAAAGTTAATTACATCATTTTCTGTATTAGCAAAAGAAAGGGCATAATATTTAACTTTTTCTCTTTTTCCTATTTCGATTGCTTTAATGTCTTTCTCAGTCAAATAATTTAATTTAATTTCTTGTTTGAAATGTACACCTTTATTAGACTCGAGATAGCCTGGACTAGTTACTTTGCAGAATAAAGATTGTACATTATTCCTCAAAACTACTACTTTCAAATTCTCAAATCCAATTTCGATTTCTGTATTAATTTTAATATTCTTTAAGTCCAATGTTGGATATAGAAAAATATTTTTTTTATTGCTTACTTTATTTTTTGAAGATAAATTTATTTTATAATTTTTTTTTAAAAATACTTTTGATTTTACTTTTGTTGTTCTAACTTGTGCACCCTCAGTATCTATACAAATATTTTTAATATTATTTTTTTTAAGAAAAATTATTTTTTTTTTAATTCTGTAACTGAAAGATGTGAAAGATTAAGTCTAAATAAATTTACTCCAATATTTTTTAATTCTTTAAGTGACTTTTTATTTAAGGTAGATGGACCAAGAGTACAAATCAACTTTATCATTACAATTATAATTTTACTTTTTTGATATCTTTTTTAAATTTTATATTTTTAAGATTTCTTTTTATATAGTTTTTGTCATTCATTTCTATATCAAATTTTTTAAAAAATTTAACAATTTTTTTTATTTCAATAATTTTATTATTTTTAAACTTTTCAAAATTAATATATAAAATTTGATCTTTATTAAAATTATATAAAAAACTATTATGCTCATTGTAAATTCTTTGTACTTGTTTGTTTATCGATTTATTTAAATTTCCATCTTTTTTAAAACTATATGTAGAATTAAATTCTTTTAAATTTTTTTTTCTATTTAATATTGAATTAACAACAAGTTTTTTTTTTCTATATGGATATATAATAATCAATTTTTTTTTTTATGGAGTTGAAATATTTATAATTTTTTTGTAAAGAATTAATATTTGGAGTCATCGAATATTTAAATAAAAAAGGTAAACCAGAAAAATCTGAAATATTATTTAAATTTTCACGAAAACTCTTTATTTTATGCTTACTCGGCTCTTGAGTAAAGAAATCTCTCCAATACCATCCAAACTCATTAGGTTCCATTAAACCTTTTGCAATACCATCTTCAGAATAAAAAGTAGAATTAACTTTAAAATTAAACAATCTTAATAATTTATTAATTAGTTGGCCAATTAAAATACATTTGTAAAATTTTGACGAAATATTATTGATATAATTTATTTTAAAAAGTGTGATTAATATTTGTAGCCATAATGTTGTTGAGGATGCATAATTACCAATAACTAATATTACAAAATTAAGTTTTTTTTTAAAAAATAATAATAAATAGAATTTGATAATAATTTCGATAGGGTATAATAAAAGATTAATAATATAATATTTAAACATAATGCTAGATAACAGAATTATATCAAACAAGCACAACAATCCAGATAATGATAGATCTAAAGATGATTTAAAAAAAAGATCCTTAGATATTTATGAGGATGATACTATGTTTGATTTAGTTGGTTATGGTAAGCTAATTTATCATCCTGAAAAATTGGTAGGAATCAAAAATGAAACAAAACCTTTCCCTATTACGGCAACTGTAAGCTTAGGAAATTTTTGTAATCATGGATGTCTTTGGTGTTCGACAGCCTATTTTAGAGAAGACGATGCATTTGCAATAGATGGTGATAAATTAGTAGAATGGGTAACAAAAGCAAAACAAAGAGGTTTAAGGGGAGTTGGTTACGTTGGAAACGGAGAGCCGCTCGCATTTAAAAAATTTAAAACTATATCGAAAAAAATTAATGATTTGGATATTGATCAAGGAATTTTTACAAACGGATACTTGATAGATCGTTATGAAGAAGAACTTTTAAATTTTGCCTATGTGAGAATAAGTTTAGATGCTGGTACAGCTGAAACACATTCAAAACTACATGCTGTTAAAGAAAATCATTTTCCAAAAATAATCAAAAATGTTGAACAATTAATTAAAAATAAATCCGAAAATTTTCCAACAGTTGGTTTTCAATTTGCAACTCATCAAGACAACATAGAAGAATTAGAATTAGCTGTCAAAATTGCAAGAGATATTGGTGTAGATTATTTATCCGTAAAACCTGTATTTGATAGAGGTACAGTTAAAGATAAAATCGCAAAAAATACTTTAACAAAAGACGATTTTGATAGAGCAGTAGAAAAATTATCTAAATATAGAGATGAAACCTTTAAAATATTTTATAGGCCTCATCAAATCATTTCAGAAAGTCAAGAGCAAAACCAATTAGTTTATAGCAGATGTTATGCACCATACTTGGGAGTTAATATTTATGAAGATGGTGGAATTGTAGGATGTGGTCCTCACCATATAGAAGTTGGTAGCCTGGACACACCTCTCGATGAATTGGAGAACAATATTATTAAAGCATCAAAAAGTTTTGATTTAATAAAATGTCCTGCAGGTTGTAGATATCATGCAGCAAATTATCTAGTAAATCAGGTCATAGAACCTAATAAAGTTAAAAAAACAAAGCATATAAACATGCTTTAATTTTTTTAAACTTTTATCCAATTTCTGCCAGACCTAATAATCGTACTTGAGTTTGGTAGATCATAAAATAGTAAATCCAATACACTAGCAAATTTTATAAAATTTTTTTTTTGATATTTGGGATGGATATATGATTGGTAATAAAAACTTATATTTTTTTTTTGAAAATTATTTGGATCATATAATTTATTTTTAAATCCATTTTGAAAAGTAAAATATTCTGTACAATTTAAAGAATTAGAAATTTTAATAAAATAACTTTCGTTATCATTATCTTTATTTGAAAAATCTTGTGATGCTATTTTGATTTTAACTTCTTTATTAAAAATAATAAAAAAAATCTTTTGTATAAGATTTGTATTAAATTCAGACAAAATATTACTTGGGAAATCATATATTTCTTCCACTAAACTTATTACTTCATTATAATAAGGTGCCACTCTATAATTTTCCTTAATAATATTTATATGTGATAAATAATTTTTATCTTTAATTATTGTACATTCATTTATCAAACTTGTTTTTGAATTATGCTTAATACTTAAAGTGAGTGGAACCAAATCTCCATTTCTGTTCACAATAAAGTTTCTGTTAATCCTTTTGGGTTTATTTCCAAATAGAACATTGTCAAGAACAACAAAAACATCTACAGTGTCTAATAGATCAAAATATCCTAACCAAGAAAAAAAATTGGGCTGATTTATACCTATTTTCATTTTGAAGTTTTGTAATTTTTATAGAATGTTACAAGAATTGAAATTCTTCCTTTCTTTTTATTTTTTTTGTTTGAAAGAACTTTATCTACTCCATGCTTCAGCTTCTCATTATAAATAAGCACATCTCCATAATTTAAATAATCATCGATTAAAACTTTTTTGTTTTTTAAATAAATAGTTCCACCTCCTGATTTGTAATCATCTCCTTTTTTAGTAATATTTGCTAATATTTGAAAATATTTTCCAAATTTTTGTTTAGTATAATCCCCAGCTTTTTTATCATAATGAGAACCTAAGAATCCATCACCAGATTTATAAAGCATTATTCTATTTGAAGTAAAATACTTTTCGTTTTTATATACAAACGAATTTTTTTTAACTGGTAATCCAAGTAATAAATTTCTTAAACTAATCATTTTTTTAAATGATTTTCTCAAATTATATATGTCTTTATCAGTACTTGGATTAAAAATTTCAATGACGTTTTTATTTATTTTTTTTTTATTAACAATTTTTCTGTGTTCATAACTATTAAATGAAGGATCTAATTTTGATTTTACGCTGAATTTTGTAAATTTATCAAAAATTTTTTTTTTTGATAATAATAACTTATTTACATCTAAAAAATTTTTAACTATACAAAAATTGTGTTTTTTTATTACATTTTCGCAATCTTTTTTGAATTTGCTATCTAATTTAGAAAATTTTAATATAGCATTTTTTTGTATCATTTTACACAAACTACAAAATTAAACCATGCGAGTTTGTAAAAACCTGTATGAACCAGTTCATCATTCATAGAAAAAAGGAAAGTTCTATTAAAATATTTGGAACACAAATCTTTCAATTCCATACCATCATATTCGTGAATATGCTGAATTCTACTCCTTTTTGATCTATATTTAGATGAATACACACTCGGAGTTCCAACAATTAATGTGCCTCCTTTTCTTTCAAGAAGATTTGAACACTTGTTTAATATTAAAGACCCTTGTGATTTGTTAAAATGCTCAATAAAATCAATGAGAGTAATTAGATTAATCTTGTGTTTAAAATTATTTTTTTTTAATTGAAATATATTTTTTTTTATAAATTTTATATTTTTCCTATCATGATATAAAAAATCAGATAACAAATCGACTCCATAAACATATTTACAATAATCTGAAAAAAAAATTGAGCTCAAACCTTGACCGCAACCAATATCCAACAAAGTATCTTTTTTTGAAATTAATTTAGATGCAAATTTAAATCTTGATAGCTTTATAGTTGTCATTAATGGATTTTCTAGCATCCATTTTTGATCACCCATTTTTCCATCTAATTGTTTTTTCATATTTTTAAATTTTAGATTTTAATAAAGTTTTTTTCATCCATTTTACAGTATAAAAACTGTCATGATCTATTAATTGATTATTAATATACTTGTTCTTTAGATCTGATATTGCATGTCTTACGGTAAATTTTGGTTGAAATCCAGTTTTTAATAATTTTTTAGAAGACTGTCTATAAGATCTTGGATCATTAGATTCATGAATCTCAATTTCTGTTTCAATTTCTTCTTTAATAAATTTTGCTAGATCTAAAATTTTCATATTTTCAAAACCTGCATTATAAATTCCTGGTGATATTTGATTTTCTAACATATGAAAGTAAACAGATACCATATCATTGATATTTATATTTGGTCTTGTTTGACTCCCGCCAAATACTGAAATTTTTTTATTTTTTAAAGCTTGATAGGTCAACATATTAACACTGACATCTAATCTCATTCTTGGTGACCAACCACAAACTGTAGCAGGTCTAACTATAAATATATCGATATCATTTTTATAACTTAAAAAAATTCTTTCTGATATCATCTTGGTTTTATTATATACAGAGAGGGGAACAAGATCTAAATCTTCAGTTACCTCTTCCTCATGTTTAACTCCATATACACTTCCACTACTTGCATAAATAAATTTTTCAACACCCCCGGAAATTGACTTTTCAATAAGCAATTTAGATGCTAGTACATTTACCTCCCACGATAGAACCTGATCCAATTCTACGCCAGGATCGTTTGCTATGTTGGCCAAATGAATTACATATTTAAATTTTGAAAAATCGATGTTTTCGAGATCATATCTTATGTCACCTTTAATTATTTTAAGGTTTTCATTATTTTTTAAGTAGTTTCCAAACCAATGAGTATCAAGGACAGTGACTGCGTATTCTTTAATTAATTTTTCAACCAAGAGACTTCCTACATATCCACAACCTCCTGTAACAAAAACCTCATCTCTCATAATTTTTTCATTTTTTATGAATATAATTTAAATCTTTGTGTTTAATTGAGTTAAATTCTTCATTTATCCATTTCATTGTATCTTTTAATCCATCATCAAGATTTATTTCAGGTTTCCAATTTAATTCTTTCGTTAACTTGGTAGAATTAAGAAAATATCCATAATCTTTACCCGATCTCTCCTCAACATTAATTACTTTAGTTTTAGATTTTAATCTTTTATGAATTTTATTTACTAAATTCTTTATTGAAACAAATTCTTTAGTAGATATATGGTAGGTTTCTCCTATATTTTTTGAATCAAAAAGTATTTTGAAGAGTGCTCTAGACACATCATCAATATGGATAAATGATCTTACAGATTTTCCACCACCATGTAATTCTAAAGTTTCATTTTTTAACGATTTAATAATTGTTTTTGGTATAATTCTATACAATTGCTGATGAGGCCCATATACATTTGCTGCTCTCGTGAAAACAACAGGAAACTTAAATGTATATAAATAAGCTTTGAGATTTAAATCTTGTGCTGTTCTTGAAACTGCGTATGGAGTACTAGGTTTAAAAAAATCATGTTCTTTAATTAGCCCCTTTGTATCACCATAAACTTCTGGAGTAGAAAAATTTAAATATTTTTTTATTTTCAGTTTTTTTATTTTATTTATTAATGCTGAGGATGAGACTACATTAGTTCTATACCAATCTTCAGGATTAATCCAACTTTCTGCAACCATTCCCTGTGATGCAAAATTTACAATATATTTAATTTTATTTTTTTTTAAAATTTTAACAGTTTTATCAATATCTTTAGAATTTTTTAGATCAACTTTTGTAAACTGAAAATATTTATTATAATTATTATTTTTTTTATAAGGTGCAAATAGTCTTTTGACTTCGCTTGACCTTGAGAATCCAAATACCTTGATTTTTTTATTTATTAAATAATTTACAAACGATGAACCAGAGAAAGAATTACTTCCTATTATAGCTACTTTCATATTCCCATGTCTTTCCTTATTAATGTGGCAGATATATTTTCTATTTTTTTTGGTAAATTTAGTTTATTTATTTTATACCCAACTTTTCTTCCATAAACAACTCTCGAAACAACCGGAATTTTTATTATTATAAATTTTTGTTTATAATCTTTAAGTGAACTCTTAATTTTATTAGAAACATATCTAAAATTAAAAGGATTTTTCTTTCCAACATTTTGTGCGTCCATTACCAAAAAAACGACTTGAGTATCTTTTTTAAGTATTTTTAAAAACATACTTTTATGACCATCATGGAAAGGTTGAAACCTACCAATATAAATTGCAGTTTTTTTTTTCCAATTAAATTTAGACTTCATTTTAAAATATAGTTAATTATTTTTTTTGAGCAATCGGCTACATTATATTTAGAGGTATTTATCACTAGTTTATTATATTTTGTCACCTCATATTTTATTTTAGAATTAAAGCCAATTAAATTCTTTATTTTATTTTTTTTTGCTAAAGCATAAAGTCCCTTGGTATCTCTTTTAACAAGTGTTTTAATATCGCATTTAACATAAATTTCATAATATCTATCTTTAAAAATATTGTTAGCCTTCTGCCTTGTAATTTTTAATGGAGATATAACGCTAGCTAAAATAAAATCATATTTACTTTTGATATTTTTAATGTAATCAATTATTTTTAAATTGTTTTGAATTATTTCTTTTTTCGTAAATTTATTACTGACATTTTTTTTCTTCCTAAAAACATCGCCATCAATAAGAAGAATTTTGTATTTTTTTTTTAATAGTTTAATTTTAATTATTTTAGAAAGTGTAGATTTTCCAGAACCAGATAGCCCTGTAAACCAAACTATTTTAGATTTTGTAAACATTTAAATTTTTTTAAAATTGTATCATTTGAATTTCGTTAAATCATTTTTTTATTGAAAGCAAAAATTTTTATTGTATCAGTTTAAAATTAAAATTTTTATGGATTTGACATTTTATATTGGAATTATAATTTTTATATTAATAATAATCCAAACTATCGCAGGTGTTGGAATTTTGGTAATTGGCACTCCTGTATTATTGTTTCTAAATTATGAGTTTATAGAACTCCTATATATTCTGTTGCCAATATCAATATTAACAAGTTTTGCAAATATTTTGCATTTTAAATATATAAAAAAAAGAAAACAATTAATTGATAATAATACTAAAAAACAATTTTTTATAATAACAGTACCAAGTGTATTTATAGGTATGATGCTCATAACTCTAATGGAAGATACAATAAATTTTGATTATTTAGTGAGTTCGGTAATTATAATATCAATAATTTTAACTTATAATAAAAAATTATTTAATTTTAATAACTTAAAAACAAAATTAATAATATTACATGTCACTGGTGTAATCCATGGTCTGTCAAATTCAGGGGGTACACTACTTTCACTTTTTATATCTTCAAATAAAAACAAAAATAATTCCGTCTATCATATTCATTATTTCTATTTTAGTTTGGCGTTACTACAGTATATATTTCTTATAATTATTTTTGGCACAAATTTTAATGTTTTTGATTACTCTTATGTTGTTTTAATAATGCCTGTTATAATTTTAATTGGAAATTCATTATACGAAAAGGTAAATGAAGACAAATTTAAGCAAACAATAAAAATTATTGCGATTGTTAGCTGTATTTTTCTTTTAAGCAAATAGGTAGTAATAATTAAAATAGTATCTGTTACTTTAATAAAAATTTTTTTCAGTGCATAAATCAAGCCATTTGAGCTATTAGTACTGGTCAGCTGCACGCATTACTGCGCTTCCACATCCAGCCTATCAACGT
>MDTG01264699.1_pt1 | contig 18294 bp, 20 predicted proteins | sample 811421 | NCBI WGS metagenome assembly MDTG01 (sample SAMN05326645, study PRJNA326480) | marine metagenome | isolation source: seawater | place: Pacific Ocean: South East | collected 2011 | reverse complement strand
GCTACAGGTTTATTTTCTGTTATTATTTACAGCAAAAAAACAAATTCTATTTTAAAATTTATAGACAAGCTTAAATTATTTGGAATAGGTCAGAGCTGGGGCGGATTTGAAAGCCTTGTTCTTTACCAAAATTATAATATTACTAGGGTTTATAAGAAGTATATTAAATCAAATCACCATATTGTAAGATTTCATATTGGCTTGGAGGACCCAAGAGATTTGATATTGGATTTAAAACAAGCTTTAAAGAGAATTAAATGATAAAGAAATTTTTTCCTAATAAATTAGCGCTAATAACTTTAGTTGCTGCATGTTTTGTAGTTAATGCTTCAATGGGCGTAAGACAAACTTTTGGTTTATTTTCAAATAACTTTGAAGCAGATTGTGGAATTTCAAATACAGAATTTGGTCTTGCAATAGCCTTACACTCTTTGGTTTGGGGTATTTTCACACCGATCTTTGGAAGGTTCGCTGATCAACACGGAGGCAGCAAAATAGTAATACTTGGTCTTATATGTTATGCAATAGGAAGTTTTTCTCTTGGGAACAATCTTAATACAGGTTTATGGTTTCAACTTAATCTTGGTATGATGGTTGGAATAGGGTTAGGAGCATCTTCTGGACCAATGTTGGCACCTTTAGCAACCAAACATTTCCCTAATGAAAGTAGGAGTAAAGCAGCAGGTTTTGTAACGGCATTTGGTGGTTTGGGAATGTTTATGTTTCCAGCTTTATCAAATTATTTGATAACTGAAACAGGTTGGCAAAATACATTTACGGTATTTGGATTTATTTTAGTTGTCATGTGTATTCCAGCATTTTTTATAAAAAATCCTGAAAATCAAAATACAGAAAGTAATTCAAAAAAAATTGAAGAAAAAAAAGAAAGTGCACTACAAGTATTAAAAGAATCCTTAAAACATAAAGGCTTTAGATTATTAATATTAGGCTTTTTTGTTTGTGGTTTTCAAATTACTTTAGTTGCAACCCATGTACCAAGATATGTTCAAGATAGAGGTCTGGAAGATTGGACCGGGTTTGCAATTTTGTCTTTAATTGGTCTTTTTAACATTATCGGAGTTTTAATAATGGGTTATCTAGGTGATAAGTATAGTAAAAAAATGCTTTTAAGTGGTTTGTATTTTTTTAGAGCAATATCGATAGGATTTTTCATATTTTTACCTCCTTCTCAAATTTCAGCTCTAGCTTTTGGAGTAACATTTGGACTTCTGTGGCTAGCTACAGTACCTGCTACAAATGGAATCGTAGCACAAATTTTTGGCACAAAGAATATATCGATGTTATTTGGTATTGTATTTTTGAATCACCAGGTAGGATCTTTCCTAGGAGCTTATCTAGGGGGGTTGTTTTATGATATTTTTGGAAATTTTGACTACGTGTGGTATTTAGCAATAATACTATCACTGGTGGCTACACTAGTGCACCTCCCAATAGATGAAAAACCCATTAGACAAGAAGCAACAATCTAAAGTTGTGGATAATTTTTTCATTTGTTTAATTTTTTAATTTTATTAAAGTAGTAATTAGGAGGAAAAATATGTTTTCAAAAAAACTAAACAAAAAATTAGACAAGTATCATTTACTAAACCATCCATTCTATAAATCTTGGAATGAGGGAAATCTGACCAGAGAAATTATAAAAGATTATGCTGAACAATATTATCAACACGTGAAGGCGTTTCCGCGTTACATTAGTGCAACGCATTCACTTTGTGAAGATATTCAGAAAAGAAAAATTTTATTAGAAAACTTACAAGATGAGGAAAATCCAAACGCAGATCATCCTAAGCTTTGGAAAAATTTTGCTTTATCTATAGGAGCTGATAATAAAAAAATAGAAAAAGCTAAACAAGAGACTTTTACCAAAAACCTGATTGATAACTTTTTCAAACAAGGTAGAAAATCTTATGCTGAAGGTCTTGCTTCGCTGTATACCTACGAAAGGCAAATTCCTGAAATAGCAGAAACAAAAATACGTGGCCTTAAAAAATACTATGGTGTAAACTCAAAAAAAGGTCTTGAATTTTTTGAAGCACATAAAGCCGCTGATATTCACCACAGAAAAGCATGCGAAAAACTTTTAGATGGTCTATCTAAAAAAGAGCAAGTTAAGGCTGAAAAAGCTGCTTTATCTACAGCAAAATATCTTTGGAATTTTTTAAGCGGCATGGTTGCCAAACACAATTTAAAAGCTGCTGCTTAAAATCAATTTTTTAAATTTAAAACTGTCATGGGATCCAAACGGGTCCCAAACCAGTTAAGTCTTATATCAAGATGAGCACCTGTTGACCTTCCAGTAGAACCTACGGTTCCAATAACATCTCCTTGTTTTACTTTTTGTCCCTTTTTTACATTCAGTTTATCCATATGCATGTATAGCGTTGAAATACCATGTCCATGATCAAAAATTAAAGTACCACCCGTATAAAATAAGTCAGATTCTGCCATAGTAACGGTTCCATCAAGCATCGCTTTAATTTTTGTTCCAGTTTTTGCAGCAAAGTCTATTCCATAATGAGGCCATTTAGGTTTTCCATTTAAAATTCTCTGACTTCCATATACGCCTGTAATAATTGCATTTTTTAAAGGAGGTGTGAATTTATTTTTAAAAAAGGTTAAGTCACTCTCTATTGATCTTGCTTTAGATATTATCTTATTTTCTCTTTTGATTCTTTCATATACTTCTTTTGGAGGTGTAACTTTTTTTTCTGGAAGCCCATCAATCCTTTGTATTTGATATTTTCTTTTCTTAACTTTTTTAATAATTTTTTCTTTTTTCCCATTATTTTGCTTGGTTATAACAATATCGTATTTTCTATCTCTACCAATACCGAAAACAAAGTAACCATCATCGGTAACCTTTACTTGTTTTTTGTCGACCCAAATTTCAGTTTCAGGTTGAGTTTTTCCAATAATAAAATGACCCTGAATAAATTTTCCATTAAAACTCAAAGCAAAAGCATGAGTAGGAATTAGTGCTAAAAGAAAAAAAATAACTCTAAACATTGTTTTAATTCTTAACTTATTGTACTTTATCATGATTAAAATTAAAAAGGTGGAATAAAATGACAAAATTTTACACAATGGGATGTTATACAGAAAAAGGTTTAGCAGGTTTTGTAAACAATCCTTCTACAAACAGAAAAGCTGCAACACAGTCTTTAGTAGAGGCTGGTGGAGCAAAGATGATCGACTACTCTCTGTTAAGAGGATCATTTGATTTTATAGCTGTTTTGGAAGGAACATTTGAACAAATGGCAGCAGCAAAAATGGTTGCAGTTTCAAGTGGAACTGTAAATAATTTTACAATACTTGAATCTGCTGATCTAAACAAAATAGCGGATATAGCTAAAAAAATGTCATCTACTTACAAAGCTCCAGGAAAATAAATATTTATGGCAAGAGAAAATAGAGCAGGCATTCCAAACTCATTGCATGAACATTGGATGCCTTTTACATCAAATAAAAATTTTAAAAAAGATCCACGTCTTATTACTGAAGCCAAAGGCGTATATTTAAAAGATCACAAAGGAAGAACTCAGATTGACGCAAGTTCAGGGTTATTTTGTAATCCCTTGGGACATGGTCGAAAAGAAATTATTGAAGCAATAACAAAACAACTTGAAACTTTAGATTATGTCCAGCCCTTTCAGCAAGGGTTCGGAGGTTCCTTTGAGCTTGCTACAAGAATTTCAAAACATACACCCGGAAATTTAAATCAGATATTTTATACTATATGTGGTTCAACTGCAGTTGAAACGGCATTAAAGATTTGTGTTGCTTATCACAAAGCTCGAGGACATGGTCAAAGATTTAGATTTGTTGGAAGAGAAAGAGCATACCATGGAATGAATATTGGAGCTACTTCTGTCGGTGGAATGATAAATAATGTTAAAACGTTTGCTAGTATTTTGATGCCCGGTGTAGTCCATATGAGACACACACACCTTCCTGAACATAAATTTGTTAAAGGTCAACCAGAAACAGGAGCAGAGATTGCTGATGATCTTGAAAGAATTGCAATGAATTTTGGATCTGAAAATATTGCTGCTTGTATTGTAGAACCTATTTCTGGATCAACAGGAACCCTAGTTCCACCAAAAGGCTACTTAAATAGACTGAGAAAAATTTGTGATAAGCATGACATACTTTTAATTTTTGACGAAGTAATTACTGGATGGGGAAGAACAGGCTCTTCTTTTGCTGCACAAGAATATGGAGTAACACCAGACTTAATGACCATGGCTAAGGCAACAACCAATGGTATTGTTCCAATGGGAGTGGTTGCTGTAAAAGAGGAAATCTATGACACTATTGTAAATGCTTCACCAGATGGCGTAATAGAATTATTTCATGGTTATACTTATTCTGGGATACCGGTAGCTGTTGCGGCAGCTCTTGCTGTACAAGATATTTTTGATAAAGAAGATATTTTTAACAGAGCAAAAAATCTATCATCATATTTTTTAGACGGTTTATTTTCTTTAAAAGATATTGACAGCATAGAAAATATTAGAGGATATGGTTTAATGGGTGGTATTGACATAAAAAAAACAGACAGACCTGGTAAAGCTGGTTTTCAGGTTTATAAAAGTTGTTACGAGTCAGGTGTAAACTTTAAAGCAACTGGAGACTGTTTAATTATTGCACCACCTTTTATTTCTGAAAAAAAACATATAGATGAAATGATAGAAAAACTTAGAAAAGGGATTCTGTCATATGAAAAGACTAAATAATTAATTTATCAAACCCAAATTGAACGTTATCCGGGTTCCTCGAACCCATATTGATTGGATATTAACTTTATTTTTTTTGCCTCAAATGTTTAAATAACCTTATGGGAGTGGAGAGATTAGAAGAAAAGGTTATGAGCAATGGCTCTGCTGATGATCCATCAAGAGTAGATCTTAACGATCTAATGAAAAAGGTCAGAGAAGAAGAAAAGAAAAGTAAGAGAGCAAATGTTTATTTCTCTGCAGTTGCGGTATCAGCAATAGCGGTTATTGGTGTGGTTTTAACTCTGTAAAATTATCTAACCAAACCTTTCATTATCGTAGAAGAGAAATCACTTAGAATTGAAATTTTATGTTTCATCCATTCAGGTTGTAACATAGGATCAAACGTTGTTTGGTTTAAAGATAAAAAATACCTTTTACTTGAAATATCTTTTTCTAAAATTTTCATTTTAACAAATTTTTCTAATTTTCTTATACATGTAGCTCTTGGTATACCAGTTATATCTGAAACAGATGTTGCGCTTATATTAGCATCTTTGGTTGAAATTAATTTATAGTTTTTACTTTGAGATAAAAAATTTGAAAAATCATTAGATTTTCTTTTCATAAAATTAAGAGTTTGTATAATAACTTGCAGACCGATAAGTAACATTTCAAGATCTTTAAGTTTTTCATGCCAAAATTTTATGTAATCAAGCTGAACATTTAAAAAATGATACCAGTAAAATGAATAATTATTTTTTATCTCTCTTTCTATTTTTGATAAAGACAAATTTAGATATAAAAACTTAGATTGTTCAAAAATAAATTTTGAAAGTGAATTTATTTCTTCATCAATTATTTGCATGTATGTTTCTTTTAGTTCCGATGCGGGCTCCCAAAAAAGTTTATTTTTATCTCCCTTTTTTAAATGTTTTTTCTTGATTAAAGAGAGTATTTTTCTTCTTGCTGTTTCTTTAGGTAAACCAGTATCTTGAGAAACCGCAATAATTTTTTTCTTACTTTGAATAACATCTTTGTGATTTCTCCAAAATTTTTCTAATGATAAATCAAAATCTAAATCATTTTCTCTTCTTCTCAAAATTTCTAGATGACAGTCTCTAGCAAAATAAATAACTATATTTCCTCCTTCGAGATCACCATATCTTTTATAAACACCAGATAGAAAAGCGCTCTCCATTTCATAAAATGTTGGCATTAATTTTAGAAAATTTTCAGTTAAATTTTTTTGAATGTTCTTTTTTTCTATTTTTTTTACTCTATCCATAATAATTCGAAAGTATATTCGTTCATTTTGGGTTAATAAAAACAATTTTGTAATTCAATGTCAACCTAGAAAATTGATTTATACTAATAAAAGATTTACAGTTAACTAGGAGTAAAAAATAATATTTCCATTATGGATGAGCTAAAACCAATAATACTTTTAATATCGAGTGGATTGATATTGAGATATTCTTTGACTTTAACAGGGCAAGCCTGGGCAAAGTCACATGCTCAAACAGTTGCTTTTATGATTTTACCAATAATCACATATGTAATCACAAAAACCATTGCGGGAAATATAGCCCTATCTTTGGGAATGATAGGAGCATTGTCTATAGTTCGATTTAGACATCCAGTTAAAAGTGCACTTGAACTAATAATGTATTTTGACTTGATTACAATAGGTATCGCAACAAGTGTAAGGACGAAATGGGCTATTCAGTTAGTAGTATGCTCAGTTATAATTATTTTTTTAGTTAAGTTTATTCAAAAAATTTCAAATCAATACGGTAAGTCCTTTTATAATATGTCATTTAATGAAGGCAATACATCAAATACTTTAGAAATTATCTCAAAAGAAAAAATAGAATATATTGAGTTAAGTGATTTTTTAGTCAATTCAATAAGTGATAAATCTGGAAATGAGTATACATACAGAATGAGTTTTAATAACAAAAAAGAATTACAAGATTTCAAATCAAAACTCGATAAAGAAAAAAATGTAGAGAAAGTAAATGTGATCTACAATTAAAACTATGAGAAAAATTTTATTTTTCTTAATCATTTTTTTATTTTCAACAGGAAAATTATTAGCAAATATTAACAAATCAGAAGACACTATTACTGGGTGTAATAAAAAAGTTAGTGAAAAATATTTAAAAACAGCAAATCAATTAAAAATAAATAAAATCGAAATCGACACTCACAATTATAGAAGTTGGATAGTTAATAGTATTAGAATTCTTACAAGCGGGTCTAGGTATGTTTCAGAAAGATACAAACGTAGATTTGATGCTACGATAACCGTAAATTATGAAGACGGTACAAGATGTGTGTTTCAAGGAAGAATTAGACATCACGGTGATGAGAAAGATCATATAAGTTTGTCAGGTAACACTATTATTCAAAGTTTAGATATACATCTTAATAATGGAAACATTAGAGGAGTAACTAGATTTAAACTGCTTCGACCTAAAACAAGAGGAAATCTTCAGGATGAAATTTTACTAACAGAACTATTAAGAAATTTAAATTATCTTGCTCCAAGAACTATTAAAGTTAATTCCAGAATTAACGAAGCAAATTCTCCAATGATTTTTCAAGAAAAAGCTGCAAAAGAATTATTAGAATTTAATAATAGGAGAGAAGGCCCGATCCTTGAAGGAGATGAGAGATTTTTTTTTAAAACAGTAGAAGGATTGCCGGATAATCAGAAAAGTGGTTGGGATATAGGAGTTGTTCCTCTAATGAACAAGAGTGTCAAGCATATGCTGGCTAAACAAGTAAACTCAAATATAATCAACAAAGGTGTAGGGATTAATAACATGTCTTTTAATTCCTCTACAAATTTAAATTTAATTTATTTATACTATTCAAATAAATTTCAGGACGAAAAAAATAATTTTCATTATTTTGATTATGACCTAGATAATACTTTACTAGGATTTTTTGATCCTAAAAAAATCTTGAGACTTGATGTTTATAATTTATTAATGCAATCAACAAATAGTCATCATGGTTTAGCAGTAAATAATAGAAAATTTTATTGGAATTCTTTAGAGAATTACTTTGAACCAATTAATTACGATTCCAATGCAAACATTGATAGAGAGAGCCCTACAACCACTACCGCAATATATCGTTTGCCTATATCAAATCAGTTTTATAAAGCCTTCGATACTCTTGAAAATCAATTGATATCTTTAGACTTAAATGAAGTTGAGAAGAATATTAATCTTTCCGGAATAAAAATGTCCAAAGAGGAATTAAATTCAAAAATTAGCAAAATATTTAAAAATTTAAATATTATCAAAAATAATTACATAAATATCAACAATCAAGAATTAGTTGAGTATAATAAATTTAAACCAATTAATAATATTTTATATAATTTTAACAAAACATTGAACGAAGTTGATCCTAATGTTTATTTGGTTAAACACAGTGAAGATAACGGTAAGCTCCAAAGATGTAAAATTTTTTTAGAAATGTGTCAAGATTATAATTTTTCTAAAGAAAATTTGGCAGATCTTTTGGAAGGTGAATTAATTTTAAATGAACAGGCATACCAATATCTCGGAAATAATTTAAATTTTGAGAATATATCTAAACATAGGAACTTTAATAAATTAAATTTCAAAAATTCTACAATTTTTTATGATGACGGAATTGAAATTAAACATATTTTAAATGAAAACATATTAGATGTTTATCAAAAGTCTCATGGATCTCGACTATATATAATTGATGGAAATCTTGAAAATTTAAAAATTAAATTTAATAGCTATAAAGCTCAAATAAATAATTTTGTTCCAAAAAATTTTCCAACAGATATAAACGGATTAACAGGTTGTTTATCATTAATTAATATGAACATTAAAAATATCTCAATCGAATCGGATGGTTCAAGTTGTGAAGATGCTGTTAATTTTATCAACGTAAAGGGCTCAATTGATGAGATTGATATAAAAAACTCCTTCAGTGATGGCTTAGATGTTGATTTTTCGGAACTAGAAATTAAAAAAATAACAGTTCATAAATCAAAAAATGATTGTGTAGATTTTTCTTCAGGTAAATATAAATTGAATAATTTAGATTTAGAAAATTGTGGAGATAAAGCGTTGTCGGTAGGAGAAAAATCTCTTTTAAACTTAAATAATATTACTGCAAAAAATGGAAGCATAGGAATTGCTTCTAAAGATAGCTCTATAGTGTACGCTAACAATATAGTTTTTAAAGATATAGAAACATGTATTGCGGCATATAATAAAAAACAGGAGTTTAATGGAGGTTTTATAAAAATTAATAATAGCATGGACTGTTCCAATTATATTAAAGAAGTTGAAATAGATGCTAATTCAAAAATGGTAAAACCAAAAATTTAAATAATTATGAGTTTTAGAATTGAAGAAAAACTTTACATAAGATCTGAAAGCATTTTAGATTTTAAAGAGTTTTTAGTTAAAAGCGCAGCAAAACAATTATACAAACCAAGATCTATTAAAAGCCTTTATTTTGATAATCTAAATTTTGATATGTATAAAGATTCAATCGAAGGTGTGGTACCAAGAAAAAAAATAAGAATTAGAGAGTATCCAGGAACAAGTGACAAAAAATTATATCTTGAGATAAAAAACTCATCTGTGGAAGGTAGATTTAAGACGAGAAAAATATTGGATAGTAAAAAGATTGATTATCATAAAAGATCAGGATTTTTTGATACTCAATATGGAGTATGTTTACCTAATTTTTATGTAACTTACATAAGAGAATATTCAATGATTGAAGATGTTAGGATTTCAATAGATAAAAATCTTGAGTATAAAAGTTATAGAACAAATAATATATACAAAGATAGTAATTCAATTGTGGAGATCAAGACTTCAATAAAGAAAAATTTAGACGATCTCATTAAGCTTTTTCCCTTTCAGAGAATAAGATTTTCAAAGTATTGTTTTGCAGTAGATAATCTTAAAAATGTCAGTTGATAAAAAATATAGTTTATTAAAACCTATTAAGAGTTCAAATTTAATTAGACTTGGAAGAAATTCAGATGGAGGCTACGTGGTCAATTCTGAAATTATTAAAAAAACAAATACCTTAATTTCATTTGGTATGGGTTCTGATTGGTCATTTGAATTAGATTATATTAAAAAAAATGAAAATATTTTAATACATATTTACGACCATACTGTCACTTCATCTCCTTACATAAAAGATATTTTAAAATATCTTAGAAGATTATTAACATTTAGAGGTAATTACAGAGCTGTTTCAGACAGGATCAGATACTATTTAAATTATAAAAATTTTTTAAGTTTAAAAAATGTGAATTTTTTTGGAGAAAAAATCACAAACAAAATTGAAAATAAAATTGACTCAGATATAGAAAAAGTTTTTTCAAGAATTACAGATAAGAATGAGGTGATATTAAAATGCGATATAGAGGGCGATGAATACAAAATTTTGGATCAGCTTATTGAACAAAAACATAGATTAAGCATGTTAATAGTGGAATTCCATTGGATTGATAAAAACGAGAAACTTTTTTTGGATTTAATTAAAAAAATAAAAAATTTTTTCGAAATAATTCATATTCATGGAAATAATCATTATTCGAAAGCAAAAAGTGGATTGCCTGTTATTTTAGAAATTACATTTTTAAATAAGAAATATATCAAAGAAGAAAAAATAGAATATATCAAAGAATTTCCAATACAGGGTCTTGACTATCCGTGCAATCAGTATAAAGAAGATTTAACTTTTTCTTTTGAATAAAGTATTATGGCCTTACAAAAATTTAACGGCGGGGTAGCTCAGTTGGTTAGAGCGTTGGACTCATAAGCCAAAGGTCGGTGGTTCGACTCCACTCCCCGCTACCAGAAAATGAAAATTAATACAAAATTTGCTCAAAACATTTTTAAGTCAGTTTTTCAATTCTTTTTTAAAATTTTACACGGTGAAATTATTGGTAGAATTGAGCCTGGAATAAATAATAATTTAGAAAAAATTTTAATAAAAAAAGATGATGGTATTAACTATAAACTTTATAAGATTAAAAAAGGAAGACTATATACCGACAGAATAAATGACACTGCAATAATTTTTAACAAAAAAATTGTAGAGGGACCATCTTTTCAATTTAGAATTGCAAATTCACAAGTAATAAATAGCAGAGTTGAAGAAAATATTGTCTTTAAAAAAGGCACTCCCAGAATAAAAAAAAAATTAAAAGGAAAGGTTTTATCTTTATTAACCGGTGGTGGAGGAAACAATAATTATTGGCATTGGTTATTTGATGTTTTGCCAAGACTTAGTTTATGTGAGGACAAAGTAGATTTGAGGGAGATGCAATTTTTTCTTCTACCGGATAATAGAAGTAAATTTCAGCTTGAAAGTTTAGAGACACTTGGAATATCAAAAGAAAAACAAATTTCTAGCGTTAATTATAGACATATAATTTGTGACGAACTTTATGTGACTGATCATCCTGTAGTTAGGTCGGATAATGCAACTGAAGATATACAAAATATACCTCAATGGATTTCAGAGTGGTTAAAAAAAAATTTTTTACATCAAAATCAAAAAAAAATGTACAATAAAATATATATTGATAGAGGAGACTCAATTTCAAACGTTAGTCATTTAAGGTCAATAATTAATGAAGATGAAGTTAAAAAATATTTATTAAATGAAGGTTTTAAAATTTTAAGATTAGGGGATTATAGTTTTAAAGAACAAGTCTCAATTTTTAATAGTGCTGATATTATTATAGGTTTACACGGAGCAGGATTTGCAAATATAGTTTTTGCAAAAAAAAATTCAAAAGTTATAGAACTTAAAAATAAAACTGCTGGAAAAGTAATAGAAAATTTAGCAATTACAAACAATCTTGTTTATAAATCTATAGCTTGTAACCCAACGAATTTTGATCGTTCAAATCAATTTGGACATATTAAAATTTCAATTGAAGACTTAAAACAGGTATTAAAATAAATATGAATAAATTAAACATGTATTGCATATCTTTAGAACCTTCGCATTTAGGATTTATAAAAGAACTAGATTATATACCAGTTGGACTAGGTAAAAAAAATTTTCAAAAAGAATGGATGAGAGATAATACAGGTAATAATATATCAAAAAAAAATAAAAACTACGGAGAGTATACTTTTCATTACTGGATTTGGAAAAATCACATGAACAAATTAAGTTCAGATTGGATTGGTTTTTGTCAATACCGTAAGTTCTGGACAGTTAAAAATTTTGAAAATTCAAAACTTAATTTAAAAATGCTACCGACCATTGTTTTAAAACAAATACCAAACGAGTATAAAAACTACGATGTTATTTTAGGAAAACCATTTTTTATAAATCAAAGAAGGACAATGAAATTTATTAAAAAAGGTTTTAAGTTATTGTTGAAGAATCCAAAAATCTTATACAGCCAAAAAGCTAGAAACATAAATTTTCATTTTGATTTAATGCATGGAGAAAATAATTTATATAGAGCTATAGATTTACTCGACCAGGAAAATAAAAAAGATTTTAAAAATTACGTAGATACCATGCAGTATTTTCATCCACAAAATATGTTTATATGCAAATCGAAAAATTTATTAGAAAAATATTATGAAACTATATTCCCATGGTTAGAAAGATGTGAAAAAATTTTTCCTGCAGAAAAACTTAAAGGATATGATTTTACTAGAATTTACGGTTTTTTAGCTGAAAGATTCTTATCGTATTGGTTCCAAAAAAATGCCAATTGCAAAACAATGGATATAACTTTTTACGATATTAGAAATGATATCAAAGATATTTAAATTTTTTCAAAAAATCTTTAAATGAAAGCAGCTTTTTATCTTTTAATGAAAGTTTTGGATTTTTTGTAGGCCATCTTACTTTTAAATCTTTATCATTCCAAAAAATACCACTTTCACTTTTTGGATAATAATAATTTGATAATTTGTAATAAACTATGTTTTCCCTATCCAATGTTAGATAGGAATGCGCAAAACCAGAAGGTACATAAAGAGATAACCTATTTTTCTCAGAAAGTATTATTTTAAAAGTTTTCCCAAATGTTTTTGAATTTCTTCTAAGATCAATTACACAGTCCAATATTTTCCCTTTTAAAACAGTAATATATTTTATTTGCTTATTTTTATGTTGAAAATGAAAACCTCTTAGTACATTTTTTTTAGAAAAAACTTTGTAATCAAAAATAAGATCCTTGTTATTAAATAAATTTTTTCTATAGGTTTCTACTAAGTTTCCTCGAAAGTCATTATTTTTAGTTAATGTAATAATTTTTAAGCCATTAAATTTTGTTTTTTTTATTTTCATTAAAACTCTATTAAATTATTTTTTTAAACTTTGATATATTCATATATGGTTTTAGAGGAAATTCACCTTTTGACTTAGCTTTCTTGATTTTTGGGTTGTATTTTTTTGCAAAATTATAAATCGTTTTAGCTGGACCACCTATATTTAATACACCTTTCTTTCCAATTAATTTAAATAATATTTTTGCAATTTCTTCATGAAAAATAAAATTCAGTTTAACATTACTAAACGCTTTTTTATGTATGAAAGGTTTTTCTGTCATACACGCTCTTAAAATTAATGAATTCTCATACATGTGAACGGCACATTCACCTCCAAGTTTTGACCATCCATAATTGTTCCAAGGAAGAATAGGATCATTTTCTTTATAATTTCCCTTTCTTCCAGGATAAACATAACTAGTCGACAGATAAATAATTTTAATTTTTAATTCTGAACAAGCTCTTACAATGTTTGCTGTTCCAATAATATTTAAATGAATACTTTTTGAAATATTTTTTTTGTGTAAAATCATTGGTCTAGATAAACCAGCTAAATGAATAACCAAGTTAGGCCGCCTTTTTTTTAAATACAGTTTAATTTTTCGAAAATCTGTAATGTCAAAAACCTTTTTTTCTGGATATAAAATTTTGTAGTTTGTTTTAATCTTTTTTAATGTTTTTGCAAATCTTCCTGAGCCTCCCGTAACCAGAATTTTTTTCATATTTTAAGTCCCAATCTTTTTGTAACTTTATTTTTTGAAATTTTTTTAAAAAAAGGTAAATTTTGGGAGTACCAAATAATAGTTTTTTTTAAACCATTTGAAATTGATGTTTTATTTTTCCATTTAATTTCTTTTTTAATTTTCTTAGAATTCAAAGAGTATCTTAGATCATGACCCGGTCTATCCTTTACAAATTGAATTTTTGTTTTTTTTCCAATTTTAATATTGCTATATTTAGAAACCTTTAAAATTTTTTTAATTATATCAATATTTTTAAATAATTCTCCGGTTCCAATATTATAACTTTGCCCAATTTTACCCTTTACAAATATTTTTAGTAACGCTTCACAGTTATCTTTTACATAAATCCACTCTCTAACGTTTTTGCCTTTCCCATATAAAGGCAAAGGTCTATTGTTGAGTAAATTAAATATCATTTTTGGAATAAACTTTTCCGGAAATTGATTTGGTCCATAATTATTGCATGGGTTTGCTATCAATGCTTTAAGACCATAGGTTCTACAGTAAGATCTAATTATTTGATCTGCACTTGCTTTAGAAGCTGAATAAGGTGAGCTAGGGTTATAATTATATTTTTCGTCTGCTTTTTTATTTTTTGGTATGTCACCATAAACTTCATCTGTTGAAATTTGTAAAAAACGAATTTTATTTCTCAAATCTTTTTTAAGTTTTTTTATACTTTCCAACAAACTGTAAACGCCAAAAATATTTGTTTTTATAAAATTCTGAGCATTATCTATAGATCTATCCACATGTGTTTCTGCGGCTAAGTTAAATATACCAATAGGTTTATGTTTATTCAAAATTTTTATTATCTTGTTTTTCTGATTTATGTCTAATTTATAAAATAAATATTTTTTATTTTTTTTAAAACTCTTAACATTGTAGGGATTCGCTGAATAACTTGATTTATCTATATTAACTACAAAATAATTCTTTTTTAATAACAATTGAATAAGATTACTACCTATAAAGCCTGAACCGCCTGTTACAATAACTTTTTTCATATTAATTTTACAAACTAGACTCGATCTATTAAATTAAACTATTAGAATAATTAGAGTATAAAATCAATTATGTTTAAATAATGTCAATTAGAGATTTAACAATAATTATAACATCATTTAGAAGCGAGAAAGCAATTAGAGAATGTTTAAAAAACATAAACAAAGATTGTAAAGTCATAAACGTTGAGAATTCTAGTAATCATCAGTACAAAAACGACATAGAAAAAGATTTTAAAAATGTTGATTGTATTTTAGCGGGGGATAATCTTGGTTATGCAAAAGCTAATAATTTGGGACTTCAAAGAGCTAAAACAAAATATGCACTTATTTTGAATCCGGACTCAAGATTATCTAATAATACATTAGAAAAATTCTTTACTGCGACTGAAAAAAATTCTGACTTTGCTATGATAGGACCAAAAGTTGTTAGTCATGATTTAAATCAAAAGACTTTAAAAAAACAAGATCCGGTTCTGGTAGAGAGTATAAAAGGTTATGCAATGTTTTTAAATTTACAACAATTCAAAGATATTGGTTTTTTTGATGAGAATTTTTTTATTTATTTGGAAGAAATAGACCTTTGTAGAAGATTAATAAAAAATGGAAAAAAAATATACATAGACCCAAATATTGAAATTTTTCACGAAGGAGGCAAGTCACATGATTCATCAATTGATTTTGAAATGGAACTTTCAAGAAATTGGCACTGGATGTGGTCACAGTTTTATTTTCAAAAAAAATATCATGGATATTTATTTTCATTTATTAAAATTATACCGAAAATATTTTCAGCAATCTTTAAAATAATTTTATTTTCTATTTTGCTCAAAAAACAAAAAGTGGCTATATACGTTCATAGGCTAAAGGGTATTACAAGTGCGATTTTAGGCCAAAGTTCATGGTATAGACCAAAGGTAAAAATTTAATTAAAAATAGATAAAAATATACTTATGAAAATATTTGATTGTACACTCTATTATGATGAAGATCTAATTTTAGAAACGAGATTAAATATTTTAGATAAATTCATAGATAAGTTTGTCATTTGTGAATCTACTTTCACTCATAGTGGAAAAGATAAAAAGTTAAATTTTGATATCAAAAAGTTTTCAAATTTTAAAAATAAAATAATTTATCTAGTTAACGATAAAGAACCATCAGATATTATTTATAGTAAAAATAAAAATGAAACTCCAGATCAAATGCGTCCAAATGCCATGAAGAGAATAGCAAACCAAAGAGAATTTTTATTAAAGGGTTTAGATGGCGCGGATAGAAATGATATGATTCTTTACAGCGATAATGATGAAATACCTAACCCAGAATATTTAAATGAAGATCTTTTAAAAGAAAAAATTTCAATATTTGAACAAAAATTATTTTATTATAAATTTAATTTACTTTATGAAAGTTTACTTTGGTATGGAACTAGAGCTTGTAAAAAAAAAGATTTACCAAAATTTGAAATATTAAGATTGATTAAGCCAAAAAAATATCCTTTTTATAGATTAGACACAATTTTTAAGGATAATAAAAGAATGGATGTTCAAATTATAAAAAATGGAGGATGGCATTTTACAAGAGTTATAAGTCCAGAAGAAATTCATCAAAAAGAGCTTATAGCTGAACATCATGACGAATACAGGATTTCAAAAAAAAATCCTGAAAAAATAGCAGATTTGATAAAAAGGAGAGTTATTGACCACAACCACTTTGTAGACTCTACAAAAAATAAATATGGGCAAGAATTCAAATTGAAGCAAGTGTCTATAAACGATTTACCGAAATATATTTCACAAAATGTTGAAAGGTTTAAAAATTTTTTAGATTTAGATTAAAAAACAAAGTAAAATTTGCATTAATTCAAATTTGAATATACAAGTACTTCAAAAATATGAAGGTTTTAATTACTGGTGTAGCAGGATTTTTAGGCTCTCATTTGGCTGAAAGATTAGCTAAGATGAATCACAAAGTTGTAGGTATAGATAATATGATCGGAGGATACGCTGACAACGTTCCAAAAAATATTGAATTCCACAAAATTGATTGTTGTGACCTAGGAGAGGTCAAAAAAATTATGAAAGGCGTAAATGTTGTATTCCATTGTGCAGCAACTGCACATGAAGGTCTTTCAGTTTTTTCACCTTATGAAATTACCAAAAATAATTATTTAGCATCTATATCAATATTTACTGCAGCAGTTAACGAAAAAGTAAAGAGAATAATTTTTTGTTCTTCTATGGCAAGATACGGGGATCAGCAAACACCATTTGAAGAAAATATGAAGCCTAAACCAGTCGATCCTTATGCAATATCTAAAGTTGCAGCAGAAGAGGTTCTTGCAAATTTGTGTGAATTAAATGGAATTGAATGGGTAGTTGCTGTCCCACATAATATAATTGGCCCTCGTCAAAAGTATGATGACCCGTTTAGAAATGTAATATCAATAATGCTTAACAGGATGTTGCAAGGAAAGGCACCAATTATTTACGGAGACGGAAATCAAAAAAGATGTTTTTCATATATAGATGATTGTTTAAGTTGTATGATACCAATGTTAGATCAAAAGAATCTAAACAAACAAATTATTAATATTGGACCTGATGAAGAATTTGTGACTATAAACAAAGTTGCTGAAATTTGTACTAATTTAACTGGAGTAAACTTAAAACCTATTTATAAAAAAGATAGGCCAAGAGAAGTAAAACATGCACTTTGTTCGTCTGATAAAGCTAGAAAATTTTTGGATTATAAAACTACAACAAGTTTAGATGAAGGTATCAAGAAAACATTTGAGTATATAAAAAAGCGTGGTGTTAGACCTTTTGATTATAATATTGCATTAGAAATTAATAATGAGTTAACCCCTGAAACCTGGAAAAACAAAGAAATATAAATTTTAATGTCCAGGGAAATCTATTAAACTTTCAGTAAAATAAGATTTGTCTTTTAACTTTTGATTTCCGCCAAGATCAAATAAATTAATTATAAAAATAAAACCAGCGACATTTCCTCCAGAAATTTCAACTAGTTTTGCTCCAGCCTCAGCAGTCCCACCGGTTGCTATTAAATCATCAATAATTAAAACTTTATCACTCTGGTTAATAGAGTCTTTATGAACTTCTATAGTTGCTTTTCCGTATTCTAGTTCAAAATCAACAGAGTGTCTTTCAGCTGGTAATTTATTTTTTTTTCTCATCATAATAAGTGGTCTTTTCAACTTATAAGAGACAATAGATGCAAAAATAAACCCCCTAGATTCAATTGCTGCAACTTTATCAAATTTTATTTTTTTTGATATTTCAACAATTTTATCAACACTAAAATTAAAAGCGTCAGGATTTTTTATCAATGTTGTAATATCCCTAAATAAAATGCCTTTTTTTGGATAATCAGGTATTGATCTAATATATTTTTTTAAATCCATATTTTACTTCATTATCTAACAAAAAAAGATTAATAATTAAATCAT
>MDTG01404551.1_pt1 | contig 18295 bp, 12 predicted proteins | sample 811421 | NCBI WGS metagenome assembly MDTG01 (sample SAMN05326645, study PRJNA326480) | marine metagenome | isolation source: seawater | place: Pacific Ocean: South East | collected 2011 | reverse complement strand
TAAATAAGACGGAATTTCCATGATCCAAAAATACACTATTTAAACAATAGTCACATACGTTATATTTGACAAAAAAAGAGATGACCGCGCAAGTGCTGATATTTTGTCTTTTACTATATTTTGCTATGCTCTACGGAATCTCGTATTTGACAGGCAACAGCAACAACAACACTGCTTTTTTTGCTGCCGACAAAAAGGCACCTTGGTATCTGGTAGCGTTTGGAATGATCGGAGCGACGCTTTCCGGCGTTACCTTTATTTCGGTTCCAGGGTGGGTGGCCAGCACCCAACTGGGCTATGTGCAAATGGTATTGGGCTATGCATTGGGCTATTTATGCATTGGCACTGTTTTGTTACCGCTTTATTACAAATGGAATGTGATCAGTATTTACACCTATTTACAACATCGATTTGGTGAAAAAAGCTATAAAACGGGAGCTGCATTTTTTGTTTTATCAAGATTAACCGGCACGAGCTTTCGGCTCTTTTTATTGCTAAAAGTTTTGCATGGGCTTGCTTTAGACGAACAAAATGTTCCCTTTTGGGCAAGTGCCGCTACAGCCCTATTGGGTATATGGCTCTACACCAAAAAGTCGGGTATCAAAACCATTATTTATACGGATACAGCTCAAACGCTTTGCATGCTAATTGCCTTGGGAATTACTGCCTATGCATTGTTTTTTGAGCTACAGCTAAACACCCAGTCGTTATGGACGTGGTGGAAGTCGCAACCCAATACACAATTGTTTTTCTGGGAAGACTGGAGCAGCGGTCAGCATTTTGTGAAGCAGTTTTTTGCCGGTGCGCTCATTGCGTTTGCCATGACAGGAATAGATCAAGAGATGATGCAAAAGAATTTGAGTTGTCGTTCATTGAAAGATGCACAAAAAAACATGTTTTGGTTTACCATCGCTTTGGTTGTGGTTACCGCAATGTTCTTGGTTCTAGGGGTATTGTTAAGTGCCTATGCCCAATCTAAAGGAATAGCAGCAGCGGGGGACGATCTTTTTCCCACGATAGCTACGCAGTCAGGTCTTGGAGCAGTGGTCTCATATGCGTTTGTTTTTGGGCTAATTGCAGCGGCTTTTAGCAGTGCCGACAGCTCGATGACATCGCTTGCGACAAGTGCAAGCATTGATTTATGGGGAATCGAGTCTGGGGAAAAAGGAATTAAACAGCGAAAAAATATCCACTTTACAATGGCCGTGATCTTATGGCTGTGTATTGTACTGTTCTATTATTTCATTCGAGAAGAAAGTGTAATTGCCCAATTACTGCTTTTTGCTGGATACACCTATGGACCGTTATTGGGCATGTTTCTTTTAGGCATCTTTTCAAAAAAACAAATAAGGGATGGGTTGGCACCATATATATGTGTTGTTGCGCCTGTTTCGTCCTATGGCATTACCGCACTTTGCAAGGCTACATTTGACTTTGATTTTGGATTTTTTGTGCTGGCCCTAAATGGGGCTATTTCAGTGCTATTGTTATGGATTTCAGGAGTTGGACTACCATTGTATCAACGCACTTCCCCAAGTGAATCCACTTCCAAAAGCGGCAAGTAGAACTGTATCATCTTGCTTTATTTTACCCTCAGCCCATGCTTCTGACATGGCTATTGGAATGGACGCGGCGGTGGTGTTGCCGTAGCGCATGATGTTGTTGTAGACTTGATTGTCATGTAAGCCAAACTTCTTTTGCACAAATTGTGCAATGCGCAAATTTGCTTGATGTGGGATAAACAAATCTATATCTGCTGTGTCTTTCCCATTTTTCTGCAATGCCTCTTGAATTACTTGACTAAAACGAACCACTGCATTTTTAAATACCAGTTGCCCATTCATATAAGGGTGATAGCGCATATCATCTTCGTCATAATCCGCTACAATTTCAGGGATCCATCGTTTGGTACTTGGGCCGATGATGGCCAATTCCTCTGCATATTTTCCTTCTGAATACAAATGGGTTGATTGAATTCCTTTGGTGGTGTCTTCTTCACGCGTAAGTACTGCAGCACCTGCCCCATCCCCAAAAATAACAGAAACGGTGCGCCCTCGTGTAGTAAAATCCATACCGCCAGAATGGTATTCGGAGCCAACGAGCAATACGTTCTTATACATCCCAGTTTTGATAAACTGATCAGCGACAGAAAGTCCGTATACAAATCCCGAACACTGATTTCGAATATCTAGTGCTGGACAGGTACCCATACCCATGAGGTCTTGCAAAAGTACGCCAGAACCGGGAAAGTATAAATCAGGGCTGAGTGTGGCAAAAACCACAAGATCAATGTTATCTTTAGAAACGCCCGCTCTTTTAAGTGCCATTTCAGCAGCCTTAACGCCCATAGTAGTGGTGCCTTCTCCAGAATCTTTTTTAATGAGTCGACGTTCTTTTATTCCTGTGCGCTCGGTTATCCAAGCGTCGTCTGTGTCCATAAATTTGGACAAATCGTCATTGGTAACAATGTTTTCTGGAACGTAATGTCCAAGGCCAACTATACGCGATTGATACATTTTTGATTAAATTTGGTGGCAATTAACGAAATAATGATGGTAAAAAAAAGGAAGGTGCAACAACCACGATGCACCTTCAAACAACTTAACCAAAATTAAACAAACCAATAACAAGTGGTGTAGTAGTCAATTGAGACTTTTCATAGCAATAATCCCCAAAGATATTTTGAGTATTGACTACTAAACAAATATAAAAACGTTTAATAAAATAAAAAAATTATTAAACAAAATATTTTTCTATGTCATCATGTCAGTTAGTTTAGTTTGGTATCTTATTTGGTCTGTTAAAAAAAAAACATCACATGAGTACTGGCAAAATTAACGTCGCAGTAGAAAACATCTTTCCTCTAATTAAGAAATTTCTGTATAGTGATCACGAAATTTTCTTGCGCGAGCTTATTTCGAACGCTACAGATGCAACCCTCAAGCTTAAACACCTGACTAATATTGGTGAATCCAAAACAGATTTCGGAAAACCAATTATTGAAGTAAAGATTGATAAAGGCAAAAGAACACTTCACGTGATCGACCAGGGTTTAGGTATGACAGCTGAGGAAGTTGGCAAATACATCAATGAGGTTGCCTTTTCTGGAGCTGAGGAGTTTATAAATCAATATAAAGACAGCGCAAAAGACAGTGGAATCATTGGCCACTTTGGCCTTGGTTTTTATTCGGCCTTTATGGTCGCAGAAAAGGTTGAAATCATCACCAAGTCACATACAGACGCCCCAGCAGCCCATTGGAGTTGTGATGGATCGCCAGAATATACCTTAGTAGAACACGATAAAACAGCACGTGGTACTGAGATCGTATTGCATATTGACAATGACTCTGACGAATTTTTGGAAGAATCGCGTATTACAGCCCTATTGACCAAATACAACAAGTTTATGCCCATTCCAATTAAGTTTGGAACCAAGGAAGAAACCTACGATGAAGGGGAAGGCGATGATAAAAAAGAAATTAAAGAAACGGTTGACAATATAATAAACAACCCAGATCCTGCTTGGACCAAAAAACCAAGTGATTTAAAAGATGAAGATTATTTTTCTTTTTACAGGGAATTATATCCCATGCAGTTTGAAGAACCTTTATTTCACATTCACCTCAATGTGGACTACCCGTTTAACCTTACGGGTATCTTGTATTTTCCAAAGCTGAACAACGATTTGAATATTCAAAAAGACCGTATTCAGCTATATCAAAATCAGGTGTTTGTGACAGACAATGTAGAAGGTATTGTTCCTGAATTTTTAACCATGCTTCGTGGAGTGATTGACTCTCCAGACATTCCGCTAAACGTTTCTAGGAGCTATTTGCAAGCAGATGGTGCTGTAAAGAAAATCAGCAACTACATTACTAAGAAAGTGGCTGATAAACTACAGTCCATATTTAAGAATGACAGAGAGAATCTAGAAAAAAAATGGAACGATATTAAGGTTGTGATTGAATACGGGATGCTTTCAGAGGACAAGTTTTTTGATAAGGCAAAAGGCTTCAATCTCTTCCCAACTACCACAGGCACGTATTTGACGCTCGACGAATTAAAAGAGCAAACTAAAGATACACAGACTGACAAGGATGGCAAGCTAGTTCAACTCTATGCTGCTAATGTAGACGAGCAACACGCATACATTGAATCAGCAAAAGCCAAGGGCTATACGGTGCTATTGCTAGACTCACCTATCGTAGGGCATCTATTGCAAAAACTAGAGCAAGAAGATGACAAACTCGGATTTGTTCGTGTGGACAGCGACCACATAGATAAGCTTATTGTAAAAAACGAGCCGCAATTATCAAAGCTTTCTGATGAGCAAAAAAAAGCATTAAAGCCAATGATTGAAAACGTGGTGCCTAAAGAGCAGTACACGGTTCAACTGGAGGCTATGGACAGTGAAGCTGCTCCCTTTATAATCACCCAACCTGAGTTTATGCGTCGCATGAAAGAGATGCAACAAACGGGCGGCGGTGGCGGTATGTTTGCCGGCGGGTTCCCTGACATGTACCAGCTTGTGGTTAATGTAAACCACCCATTAGTAAGTCAGATATTGGAAACCAAAACCAAAAAGAAGAAAGAACGCCTGATTAAGCAATCCTTAGATTTGGCGCGCTTATCCCAATCCCTACTTAAAGGTGAGGAACTCACGGCGTTTATTCAGCGTAGTTTTGAGATGATAAAATAATATCTTCAGGTACTTCAATAAACGTAGGGCACTGAGCAAAGTAAATGGGCGCTAAATTAAAATCCATCACTTTTATAAGCTGAGGGATTTTTTTTATTTTCACCAAAAATAACCCTAAATGCTCTTTTCCCTGCGTACACACATTTCGTTCTGGAGTGACCCGGCCTACCGCAGTTTGCTCTTTGCTACTAATTTCTTTCTTGCCATAGGAATAGTTGCTTGTCGTTTCCTTGAAGATTGGTCGTGGTTGTATTCCCTCTATTTTTCTGTCATCACCCTCACCAGCATAAGTTATGGCGATTTTTCTCCAAAAACTTCATTGGGAAAGCTTTTTACCATGGGCTACATCATCATTAGCGTTTCGCTAATTTTGGAGTTTGTCAAAATGCAATTTTGGCATTTTAGAAAAACTATTAAAAAATGGAACCATAAACGTAAAAATAATGCTTGAACTATTTGATGCTTTTGTGCCTGAACTTCCAGACGCTACCATAAAATATTATCCCCATTTTCTTAGTCCACAAGAAGCTGACAGGCTTTTTGAACTGTTGAAAAACGAAACGCCTTGGCGCAATGATCCGATAACCGTATTTGGAAAGACTTACCCACAGCCCCGACTGACATCGCTGCACGGTCATACCACTGACCCATATGGCTACTCTGGCATTGTAATGCAACCCAACCCCATGAGCAAATCGCTGTTGGATATCGAGCAAAAGCTAGAAGCCTACACGGATGAAACATTCACTACGGTGTTGTTAAATCTATATCGAGATGGCCAAGACAGCAACGGCTGGCATGCAGATAATGAAAAAGAATTAGGTGTAAATCCGGTAATTGCCTCAGTCAGTCTTGGTGCCTCTAGATTTTTTCATCTAAAGCACAACACAGAAACATCTCAAAAATTAAAACTAGAACTAACGCATGGAAGTTTGTTATTGATGGAGGGCACCACACAACATTTCTGGAAACATCAAATTGCAAAAACAACGAAAGCAGTAGCGCAACGCATTAATTTAACCTTTAGAAAGGTACTTAAAGTGCATTGAGTTTGGCAATAAGCCCGCTGCCTTTAGCTTCCAAATCAGCAACGATAGCACGGTAGTGCATACGCTTATTATCAATTCCTTTATCATATATACGGGCACTAAAAGAGTCAAAGGCAGTAATGGCTTCATCAATTATGGCAGCAGTCTTTGATTTATCTTCATCTGGATTGGCTTTTTCCCAATCTATTGCCATTTCAATGATTTCTCCAAGCACATAATTGATATTTTTTTTAAGATCGCGGATATTTGCCATTGCATATAGGTTTTAGTTAGGTCCAGAAAATCGCACAAAGTTTCTTGGTGTTTCATAGAGGGTTACAGACAAATCGTGTGCAGCTGTAATATGCGGTCGCAACTTATCCCAAATCACTACGGCCATATTTTCAGCTGTGGGGATGAGAGTTGCGAACTCAGGTACTTGTTCGTTTAGGTTTTTATGATCAAAGGCGTCTTCAACATGCGTTTTGATTAAGTCTTTTAACACTTTCATGTCCATCACATAGCCTGTTTCTGAATCAATCTGACCTGCTACAGAAACAATAAGTTCGTAATTGTGTCCATGATAATACGGGTTGCTGCACTTGTCAAAAACGGCTTCGTTTTTGACATCACTCCAATCTTTTCGGTACAAACGGTGGGCGGCATTAAAATGCGCCTTACGGCATACGGTTACTTTATTCATCGCAATTTTATTTTTTCAAAGAATTTCTCAAAGATAATGATAAACCAAGCAGTATAGTTTTCGGGGTTGCTTTTAATATCATCGCGGACAGCCTCCACATCCATCCATTTCCAGCTGGCTACCTCTTCTGGGTTAATATTAGGCGTGTCGTTAAAGTTTCCAATCATAATGTGATCTAGCTCGTGTTCGGTGAGGCCGTTATCAAAGGGCGCCTTGTAAATAAACGAGGTTACTTCACGCAGCTCAGTAACAAATCCCATTTCTTCAGGCAACCGGCGCTTGCCCGCCGCAATATTGGTTTCTCCATCACGCTGGTGACTACAACAGGTATTAGTCCACAAACCCGGAGAGTGGTATTTGTGAAGCGCACGTTGCTGGAGCATTAATTCGCCTTTGTCGTTTAGCACAAAAACAGAAAAAGCACGGTGTAGCACTCCTTTTTCGTGAGCTTTCATCTTGGGCATCAACCCTAGTGGCTGATCATTAGTATCAACTAAAATAACCTGTTCTTCCATATAAACATCAAAAGTACGAAAAATGCATTGCTAAGTGGTATGTTTATTTAATCCATGTACTTTTGTCAAATGAGTTTTTTGGAAGAAATCGCACGCCGGCGCACATTTGGGATTATTTCCCACCCCGATGCTGGAAAAACAACATTAACCGAAAAGTTATTGCTGTTTGGAGGTGCCATACAAGAGGCTGGCGCAGTTAAATCCAATAAAATCAAAAAAACAGCTACCAGTGACTTTATGGAAATTGAACGCCAACGAGGAATTTCGGTTGCTACTTCCGTTTTGGCATTTCTGTACAAAGACAAAAAAATCAATATCCTAGACACCCCCGGGCACAAAGACTTTGCCGAGGACACCTACCGTACCCTTACTGCCGTGGATAGCGTTATTGTCGTCATTGATGTTGCCAAGGGTGTTGAGGCACAGACCGAAAAGCTAGTAGAGGTATGCCGCATGCGAAACATTCCCATCATTGTATTCATCAACAAATTAGACCGAGAAGGAAAAGATGCCTTTGACTTGTTGGACGAAGTAGAACAAAAACTTAGTCTTACCACAGTACCGCTAAGCTTTCCAATAGGCATGGGCTACGATTTTCAAGGGATTTACAACCTCTGGAACGAGAATATTCGCCTTTTTGAAGGAAAGCAAAAAACTACCATTAGCCAAAGCAATCTCATCGAAAACATCGATGACCCTGCACTGGAAAAAGCCATTGGTTCAAGCGCCAAAGAAACCCTTTTGGAAGAATTGGAGTTAGTGCGCGAGGTCTACCCTAGTTTTAATCATGAAGCCTATTTAGCTGGCGACCAACAGCTGGTATTTTTTGGCTCAGCGTTAAATAATTTTGGGGTTCAAGAATTGTTGGACTGCTTTGTTGATATTGCACCGCCTCCCCTAGCGAAAGATAGTGAAGAGCGTACCATTGCTCCAGATGAGGAAGCCTTTTCAGGCTTTGTTTTTAAGATACACGCCAATATGGATCCGAAGCATCGAGATCGTTTGGCCTTTGTGAAAATTGTTTCGGGAACTTTTACTCGGAATGTGCCCTATTTACATGTACGCCTGAACAAAAAATTAAAGTTTAGTAGTCCTAATGCCTTTTTTGCTGATAAAAAAGAAATTATAGATATCTCCTATCCCGGTGACATAGTGGGGCTTCACGATACGGGTAATTTTAAGATTGGCGATACATTAACTTCAGGGGAGCAAATTCATTTTAGAGGAATTCCGAGCTTTTCCCCAGAACACTTTAGGTATATCAATAATTTAGACCCCATGAAAGCCAAGCAGCTAAACAAAGGCATCGACCAACTGATGGACGAGGGGGTTGCGCAATTATTTACACTAGAACTCAACGGTCGAAAGGTTGTGGGAACGGTAGGTGCGCTACAGTTTGACGTCATTCAATACCGACTAGAACATGAGTACGGTGCCAGTTGTAAGTACGAGAACCTCAACGTGCATAAGGCTTGTTGGGTAGATGTAAAAGCAGGTGGTGAAGAAGACTTTGCCGGATTTAAACAAACAAAATCCAAATTTTTGGCCAAAGACAAACAAGGAAAGTTGGTGTTTTTGGCAGACTCGGCCTTTTCGCTTCAAATGACACAGCGCAAATACCCGGGTGTAATGTTCCGCGCTACATCGGAGTTTTAGCCTTTTTTATAACTTGCCAAAAAACAAATTCCAAATCTATTCTAGTAGCATGAAAAACCTATTACACATTCCTGCGTAGACAGCAAGCAAGCCATTTTTAGGCCAAATTTTGCCATACATTTACCAAATAATGGTACCTATAACCGCCCTATACAAACGATATTAGAACATAATACTACGAAAACTATATACAACAAAGTCTAAACCGCATCAAATCGGTGTTTAGCTCAAACGTTACTACATAAAAAAACCGCAAAAAAGTGGGGTTTTGTTTGGTTAGGCTTCTCCAGTTGGGCCAAAATTAAGCGGAATGGGCGGTTGCTCATAGTCCTTAATTTCGCCGTGTGCCCCTTCAAATCGTTGAACGTTTTCGCCCAAGGCCTTTAAAAAACGCTTAGCGTGCTGTGGTGTCAAAATAATACGCGAACGCACTTTTGCCTTTGGCGCACCAGGCATGATATTGATAAAATCTACCACAAACTCAGAGGCAGAATGATTGATAATTGCCAAGTTTGAATAGATTCCTTGTGCCGTTTCCGGATCAAGTTCAATATTGATGCTACCGTCCTTTTTTGTCTTGTCGCTCATTAGATATCAGCACTTAAGGATTTTTCAGCTTTTAATGCTTCATACTCGTCCGTAAAGCCTACAATAATGTCATTATACGCACGGTTACCCGTACCTGCTGGAATTTTATGTCCTACAATTACATTTTCTTTCAAACCCTCCAAGGTATCTAACTTACCTGCTACTGCAGCTTCGTTCAACACTTTAGTTGTCTCTTGGAATGATGCAGCCGAAATAAACGACTTGGTCTGTAGTGATGCTCTTGTGATACCCTGTAGGATTGGTGTTGCTGTAGCATTTACGGCATCACGTGCTTCCACGAGGTTTTTATCTTCTCGTTTGAGCAATGAATTTTCGTCGCGTAGTTGACGTGCAGTGATAATTTGACCTGCTTTCAGGTTTTCAGAGTCACCCACTTCAAGTACAACTTTCTGACCAAATAAGGCATCGTTTTCAGCGATAAAGTCTGACTTGTGAACCAACTGATTTTCTAGGAAGGTCGTATCACCAGAGTCCTCAACACGTACTTTACGCATCATCTGACGAACAACAACTTCAAAGTGTTTATCGTTGATTTTTACCCCTTGTAAACGATATACTTCCTGTACTTCATTTACCAAATACTGCTGTACAGCAGATGGACCTTTAATAGACAAGATGTCGTTTGGTGTAATAGCACCGTCTGACAACGGCATACCCGCTTTTACAAAGTCATTTTCCTGCACCAGTATCTGATTAGAAAGCTTTACAAGGTACTTCTTGATGCTGCCTGTTCTAGATTCTACGATGATTTCTCGGTTACCACGCTTGATTTTTCCAAACGTAACAACACCATCAATTTCAGAAACAACAGCTGGGTTGGACGGGTTACGTGCTTCGAAAAGCTCAGTAACTCGAGGCAAACCACCCGTAATATCTCCTGATTTTGCAGATTTACGTGGAATTTTAATAAGAATTTTTCCGTTTTCAATCTTTTCACCATCATCCACCATGATGTGGGCACCAACCGGAAGGTTGTAAGACTGTAAGGTTTTGCCTTTCTTGTCCTTAATCAATAAGGTCGGAATCACTTTTTTGTTTCTAGATTCAGAAATGACCTTTTCTTGGAAACCTGTTTGTTCGTCAATCTCAACTTGGAAAGTAACCCCTTGCTCAATATTTTCGTATCCAATAACGCCCGAGAATTCAGAGATGATAACCCCGTTGTATGGATCCCATTGACAGATTAAGTCGTCGGCCATGATTTTTTGTCCATCTTTGACGAAGATAAATGAACCGTAAGGGATGATGTTGGTACTCAACACAATTCCTGTGTTCTTATCCACCAATTTGATTTCTGAAGTTCGGGAAATTACAATCTTAACAGCATTGCCGTCTTTGTCTTTACCGTCAACTGTCTTAAGTTCCTCAATTTCAGCAACCCCATCAAAACGCGCTACCAATTTGTTTTCCTCAGAAATGTTTCCTGCGATACCTCCAACATGGAAGGTACGCAGTGTAAGCTGTGTACCAGGCTCCCCGATAGATTGAGCAGCAATAACACCAACAGACTCACCCTGCTGTACCATTTTTCCGTTAGCTAGGTTACGTCCATAACAATTGGCACAAATACCTTTTTGAGCCTCACATGTCAGAGGCGAGCGCACTTCAACACTTTCTAGTGGAGAATTTTCAATTACCTTAGCATGTTCTTCTTCAATTAGCGCTCCTGCAGGAACTAAAACCTCAGCAGTTAGTGGGTGAATTACGTCATGTAAAGAAACACGTCCAACAATGCGTTCAGCGATAGACTCAACGACTTCTTCGTTTTTCTTAAGCGCTGAAACGGATAGTCCACGAAGTGTACCACAGTCTACCGTGTTTACGATAACGTCTTGTGCAACGTCGTGCAAACGACGAGTCAAGTAACCTGCATCTGCTGTTTTTAAAGCCGTATCTGCTAGTCCCTTGCGCGCACCGTGTGTCGAGATAAAGTATTCTAAAATCGATAATCCTTCTTTAAAGTTAGAAAGAATCGGGTTTTCAATAATCTCGCCACCACCAGCATTTGATTTTTTAGGCTTAGCCATCAAACCACGCATACCAGTCAACTGACGAATTTGCTCTTTAGAACCACGAGCACCAGAATCCAACATCATAAATACTGAGTTAAATCCTTGTTGGTCTTCGCTAATTCGCTTCATAGCGAGTTCTGTAAGCATTGCATTGGTAGAAGTCCAAATATCAATTACCTGATTGTAACGTTCATTATTGGTTATAAGGCCCATGTTGTAGTTGGTAATTATACCATCTACTTGATCATTGGCTTGATCAATAAGTTCTGTCTTTTCTTTAGGTATGATAATATCACCAAGACTAAAGGACAATCCGCCTTTGAATGCAAAAGAGAAGCCCATGTCTTTAATCTTATCCAAGAAATTAGCAGTTTCTGGAACGCTAGTTACTTTTAAAATATCACCAATAATACCACGAAGTGATTTTTTGGTCAATACCTGATTGATATAACCTGCATTTTCAGGAACATGTTGATTAAATAAAATACGCCCAACAGTTGTATCAATGATTTGATATACAAGTGCGCCTTTGTCGTTAAAGTCTTTGGCGCGAATTTTGACCATTGCATTAAGATCTACCTTGCCTTCATTGAAAGCAATGTTTACCTCATCTGCACTGTAAAATTTCAAACCTTCGCCTAAAACCTTACTGTCTTTAGTCGATTTTCTTGCCTTGGTCATGTAGTATAACCCAAGTACCATATCCTGTGATGGAACCGTAATCGGAGATCCATTTGCAGGGTTAAGAATGTTGTGCGATGCCAACATAAGCAACTGCGCTTCCAAAATAGCCTCTGGGCCTAGTGGTAAGTGCACTGCCATTTGATCGCCGTCAAAATCGGCGTTAAAGGCCGTACACGCTAGTGGGTGAAGCTGAATTGCTTTTCCTTCAATCAACTTAGGCTGGAAGGCTTGGATACCCAAACGGTGAAGCGTAGGAGCTCGATTCAGTAGTACTGGATGTCCTTTAAGCACATTCTCTAAAATATCCCAAACTACAGGCTCGCGTTTGTCAATAATTTTCTTGGCTGACTTAACCGTTTTTACAATACCACGCTCAATAAGCTTGCGAATGATAAACGGTTTGTAGAGTTCGGCTGCCATATTTTTAGGCAATCCACACTCGTATAACTTAAGCTCAGGTCCAACTACAATTACCGAACGTGCAGAATAGTCAACACGTTTTCCAAGTAAGTTTTGACGGAAACGACCTTGCTTACCTTTCAGAGAGTCTGAAAGTGATTTTAATGGACGGTTTGCATCAGTCTTGACAGCAGAAGATTTACGTGTGTTGTCAAATAACGAGTCTACAGATTCTTGTAGCATTCGTTTTTCGTTGCGTAAAATTACTTCTGGTGCTTTGATTTCCAATAAACGCTTCAAACGGTTATTACGGATTATCACACGACGGTACAAATCATTTAAGTCAGACGTGGCAAAACGACCACCATCTAGCGGTACCAATGGACGCAATTCTGGTGGAATTACCGGAATAACTTTCATGATCATCCACTCAGGGCGATTCTCGCGGTTTTTATTTGCATCACGAAGGGCTTCAACAACTTGCAAACGCTTAAGCGCTTCTGTTTTACGTTGCTTGGAAGTCTCGTTATTTGCTTTGTCGCGCAATTGGTATGAAAGTTCATCTAAGTCGATACGATTAAGTATATCGATCAGACACTCGGCTCCCATTTTAGCAATAAACTTGTTCGGATCACTGTCCTCTAAGTATTGGTTTTCTTGCGGAAGCTTTTCTATGATGTTCAGATACTCTTCCTCGGTGAGGAAATCCATTTTCTGAGTAGGTTCACCTTCTTCGTTGGTAGCAATGCCTGGCTGAATTACTACGTAGCGTTCGTAGTAAATAATCATGTCTAATTTTTTAGATGGAAGACCAAGTAAGTATCCAATTTTGTTTGGAAGCGAACGGAAATACCAGATGTGTGCAACTGGAACCACCAAACTAATGTGACCTACACGGTCACGTCGTACTTTTTTCTCAGTAACCTCAACACCACAACGATCACAAACAATACCCTTGTATCGGATACGCTTATATTTTCCGCAGGCACACTCAAAATCCTTGATGGGACCAAAGATACGTTCACAAAACAGCCCATCACGTTCGGGTTTGTGTGTACGGTAGTTTATGGTTTCTGGCTTTAAAATTTCGCCTCTAGAGGCAGCCAAAATGGTTTCGGGCGATGAAAGCCCAATGGATATTTTACTAAAATCTTTTTGTTGTTGTACTTCGTTTATACGTGCCATATCAATTTTTATTATTCTTCTAAACGAATATCAAGGCCAAGGCCTTTAAGTTCGTGCATCAATACATTAAAGGATTCTGGAAGGCCAGGCTTTGGCATCGCTTCTCCTTTAACAATTGACTCATATGTTTTCGCTCGGCCAATTACGTCATCAGACTTAACAGTCAAGATTTCTTGAAGTGTGCTCGATGCACCATAAGCCTCAAGAGCCCAAACTTCCATTTCTCCAAATCGTTGTCCACCAAACTGTGCCTTACCACCAAGTGGTTGCTGCGTTATTAGTGAGTATGGCCCGATAGAACGCGAGTGCATTTTGTCGTCAACCATATGACCTAGTTTCAACATATAGATAACACCTACTGTTGCCGGTTGATCAAAGCGCTCTCCTGTTCCGCCATCATACAAATAAGTATGACCAAATTGTGGAACTCCTGCTTCTTTAGTCAATTCATCAATTTGTTCGTTTGTAGCACCGTCGAAAATTGGGGTAGCAAATGTTTTCCCCATTTTTTGACCTGCCCACCCAAGAACAGTTTCATATATCTGTCCTATGTTCATTCGCGATGGTACGCCAAGTGGATTCAAAACTATATCAACTGGTGTTCCATCTTCTAGGAATGGCATATCTTCTTGACGTACTATTCGTGCTACGATACCCTTGTTGCCATGCCGTCCTGCCATCTTATCTCCTACTTTTAGCTTACGTTTCTTAGCGATATATACTTTAGCAAGTTTCAAGATTCCGGCAGGAAGTTCGTCCCCAACAGATATCGTAAACTTATTTCTACGAAGTGCACCCTGCAAATCATTTTCCTTGATTTTATAGTTATGCATCAAGTCGTTTATAAGAACGTTAATACGCTTGTCCACCGTCCAATCTGAATTGACAAGGTGTGCATAGTCATCAACTGAGTTAAGCATTTTCAAAGTAAACTTCTTTCCCTTCGGCATTACTTCTTCACCAAGATCATTCATCACACCTTGACATGTTTTACCACTCAAAATAGAGAACAATTTCTCGACTAAGACAGACTTCAGTTTTTCAAACTTCAAGTCATAACTGTCTTCTAATTCAATAATAGCCTCTTTGTCTTGTGAACGCTTACGTTTATCCTTTAAGATTCTTGTAAATAGTTTTTTATCAATAACAACACCATTAAGTGACGGAGAAGCTTTTAAAGAAGCATCTTTCACATCACCTGCTTTATCACCAAATATAGCGCGAAGCAGTTTTTCTTCTGGTGTGGGATCTGATTCACCTTTAGGTGTGATTTTTCCGATAAGGATATCGCCGGCACCTACTTCAGCTCCCACGCGAATCATACCGTTTTCGTCCAGATCACTAGTAGCTTCTTCAGAAACATTTGGAATATCATTTGTCAATTCCTCTTTACCAAGTTTGGTGTCACGAACTTCCAAAGAGTATTCATCAATGTGGATAGAAGTAAATACGTCATTACGGACTACTTTTTCAGAAATAACAATCGCATCTTCAAAGTTGTAGCCTTTCCAAGGCATAAAGGCTACTTTCATGTTACGACCTAAGGCCAACTCACCGTTTTCAGTAGCATAACCCTGACAAAGTACCTGTCCTTTTTCAACACGGTCCCCAATAGAAACAATCGGTTTAAGGTTGATACAAGTACCCTGGTTTGTTTTTCTAAACTTAACAAGTTCATATGTTTTTTCATCAGAATCAAAAGACACAAGTCTATCATCCTCACTCATATCATACTTAATTGTGATACGTTGTGCATCTACATATATAACTTTTCCTGTTCCTTCAGCATTGATAAGCACACGAGAATCTGTAGCCACCTGCCGTTCCAGTCCAGTTCCTATAATTGGAGCCTGGGGACTTAATAGTGGTACAGCCTGACGCATCATGTTTGAACCCATCAAAGCTCGGTTCGCATCATCATGTTCCAAGAAAGGAATCAAGGACGCAGAAATAGATGCAATCTGGTTTGGCGCAACATCAGTATAGTCTACTTCAGTTTTGTCAACTACTGGGTAATCTGCTTCTGAACGAGCAATAATTTTATCAGCAGCTATTTCTCCATTTTGTGTTTTTTGGATGTTAGCCTGTGCGAATAGTTTACCTTCCTCTTCTTCAGCAGATAAATATTGAGAAGCAGACATGTCAACAACACCTTCTTCTACTTTAAAATAAGGAGTTTCGATAAATCCAAGGTTATTAACTTTAGCAAATACACCTAGTGAGGATATAAGTCCTATGTTTGGTCCTTCAGGGGTTTCTATCGGACAAAGTCTTCCATAATGTGTATAGTGGACGTCACGGACCTCAAAGCCTGCGCGTTCTCTTGATAAACCACCTGGTCCAAGTGCAGACAACCGGCGCTTATGCGTAATTTCTGCCAGCGGATTAGTCTGATCCATAAATTGAGAAAGCTGGTTTGTACCAAAGAATGAATTAATAACAGAAGACAAAGTCTTAGCGTTAATCAGGTCAATAGGAGTAAATACCTCATTGTCACGAACATTCATGCGCTCGCGGATAGTGCGTGCCATGCGTGACAAACCTACACCAAATTGAGATGAAAGTTGCTCACCAACTGTACGTACGCGACGGTTGGACAAGTGATCAATATCATCAATTTCAGCCTTAGAATTAATCAACTCAATAAGATATTTAATTATTGTTATAATGTCGTCTTTTGTCAAAACTTGTTTATCCATTTCTATATCCAAGCCAAGTTTATTGTTCATACGGTAACGACCCACTTCACCAAGGTTATATCGCTGATCGGAAAAGAAAAGTTTGTCAATGATACCACGAGCTGTTTCCTCATCTGGTGGTTCAGCATTACGCAGCTGGCGGTAGATGTGCTCTACTGCTTCTTTTTCAGTGTTTGTTGGATCTTTTTGAAGGGTATTGTGAATGATAGCATAATCTGCAGATTGTGCCTCTTCTTTATGCAATAATATTGTATCGGCATTGGCATTTAAAATCTGGTCGATGTGTTCTTTTTCTAAAATAGTATCCCGATCCAAAATAATTTCATTACGCTCAATTGATACCACCTCTCCCGTGTCTTCATCAACAAAGTCTTCAAACCATGTATTAAGTACCCGAGCAGCAAGCTTACGTCCCATTACTTTTTTTAACCCTGTTTTTGAAACTTTTATTTCCTCTGCAAGGTCAAAAATTTCAAGAATATCTTTATCGCGCTCATACCCAATAGCACGGAAAAGGGTAGTTACAGGTAATTTCTTCTTGCGATCAATATAAGCATACATCACACTGTTAATGTCAGTTGCAAATTCAATCCAAGAACCTTTGAAAGGAATCACACGTGCAGAATATAGCTTAGTTCCATTGGCGTGAAAAGACTGCCCAAAAAATACACCAGGTGAGCGATGTAATTGTGACACAACAATACGCTCAGCTCCGTTAATGACAAATGTACCACTAGGGGTCATGTAAGGGATAACACCCAAGTATACGTCCTGTACAATGGTTTCAAAATCTTCGTGTTCAGGATCAGTACAATATAATTTTAAGCGTGCTTTTAAGGGAACACTGTGTGTAAGACCTCGTTCAATACATTCTTGTATGCTATATCTAGGCGGATCAACAAAATAATCCAAAAATTCAAGGACAAACTGATTTCGGGAATCAGAAATAGGGAAATTTTCCATGAAGGTGTTGTATAAGCCTTCATTTCCACGTTCGTCGGACTTGGTTTCTAATTGAAAAAAGTCTTGAAAAGATTTGATTTGAATGTCTAAAAAGTCTGGATAGTCAGGGGTACCAATGGCCGAAGCAAAATTGTGTCGGGTTGAGCTTGTCGTGTTGGACATATGGGTTAATTTATTAAAAAATTAGTACTAGGGTCATAAAACACCAAATGGTTTAAGTCCACAAACTTATGTTCGGGACTTAAACCTCTGGATTGGGTCGGAAGCTTAATTACTTAAGCTCAACTTCAGCACCTGCTTCTTCCAATGAAGATTTCAGTCCTTCAGCTTCGTCTTTTGCTACACCTTCCTTAATTGGGCTTGGTGCATTATCAACAAGCTCTTTTGCTTCCTTTAGACCAAGACCTGTTAATTCTTTTACAAGCTTAACTACAGCAAGTTTAGAACCGCCAGCGGCTGTTAAGATAACATCAAACTCTGATTTTTCCTCGGCTGCTTCGCCACCACCACCAGCAGCTGGTCCAGCTACTGCAACGGCTGCAGCTGCAGGCTCGATGCCATATTCGTCTTTGAGGATATCGGCCAACTCGTTGACCTCTTTAACGGTCAAATTGACCAATTGTTCTGCAAAATCTTTTAAATCTGCCATTTTTGAACTATTTAATTGTTTTTATTTACGTTTTAAGCTTCCCTTTCAGAAAGTGTTTTGATTATACAAGCAAGGGTACCGCCACCTGATTGAAGTGCAGATACCACGTTTTTAGAGGGAGATTGAAGCAAGCCTATTATCTCGCCAATCAATTCGTCCTTAGATTTGATATTCACCAAAGCTTCCACTTGATCGTTGCCTAAATAAACTGCTTCCTCAATGAAAGCTCCTTTTAAAATAGGCTTATCCGATTTTCTACGAAATTCCTTAATTAGTTTTGCAGGAGCATTTCCAGCCTCTGAAAACATCATGGCGGTGTTCCCAACCAATACTGCAGATAAATCTTCAAAATCTTTGTCAGAAGCCTCCATGGCTTTGGCTAATAACGTATTTTTTACCACTTCTAGTTTGATATTTGCTTTAAAACAAGCACGTCTCAAATTTGAAGTTATCTCAGCATTCAACCCAGAAACATCTGTTAAATAGATGTTAGC
>MDTG01384431.1_pt1 | contig 18298 bp, 23 predicted proteins | sample 811421 | NCBI WGS metagenome assembly MDTG01 (sample SAMN05326645, study PRJNA326480) | marine metagenome | isolation source: seawater | place: Pacific Ocean: South East | collected 2011 | reverse complement strand
CTGGTCACGATAGAGGCTTCGCCGGATCGGAAGCCGGCGCAGCTCGAACTTTCGTGGTCCGAGCCCCGCCTCGGCCAACCGGAACTGCCAGAGGGACTGCCCGTCCTCGGAGAGGACGAATTCGATGAATCGTGCGGCAAGTTCCGGGTCCGGAGCACCGGTCATGAGTCCGATGGGATCCGGATCGATCACCGTCTCGCCCGGAGGGCTGACGTAACCGATCCGGCCCCGCGCTTCGGGTCCCTGAAGTCCCGCACGGACCGCCGCGTCCAGGGTCCGCTGCGCCTCGTAGCGGCCGTAGAAGTCGATGCAGATCGCCGCGGCGGCCTCGCCCGCCGCCACGTCCAGAGGCCCCTTGGTGCTGCTGCCAGCGAAGCTGCGGGCGTTGGCCGCCAGACGCCGGAGGATCTGCCAGCCCTCGATCCATCCCCGCCGCTGAAGAATCGCTTCGAAGGCGGTGGTGACCGAACCACTCATCCCGGGATCGACCATCGTCAACCAGGTGAGGTAGCGAGGATCCGCCAGGTCCTGCCAGGTTCCCGGCTCGTCCATCCCGAGCTGGGAGACCAGATCGCGGTTGTAGACGATTCCAAAGCTCGAAAGAGCGGTCCCGAACCAGCGAAGTTCGGGGTCGAAGAGGCGGTCACCAGCGATCCAGCCGTCTCCGTAGATGCTCTCCAGCCAGGGCTCTTCGAGACCGAACTTCTCGAGGTTCAGGACCTCGAGCACCCGCGTGGACTTCTCCTCACCGTCACGCTTCACCACAATCGGCTTCGCCAGCTGCATGAACTCGTAGGTGCCACCACCCCAGAGGAGATCCGAGTTGCCCCCGGGAGGAATGCCGTCCTCGAGCGCCGCGGTGTACTCGGAAGTCAGCAACTTGCGGATCTCGCTGGTACCACCGGGCGTGCTCCAGTCGATCGAGACCGCCTCCTGGAACTCGGCCAGATGCCATTCGGAAAAGGCCCTGGAGAACTCATCGCGGATCTGCTCGTTGTGCGGCGTGGTGATCACCAGCCGACGAGCGTCCGGATCGGGCGCTTCCCCTGGACGCTCCAGAGCGAAGGGTGCGGCCAGCAGGATCACCAGCATGAGAATAGGAAGGTATCGAAGCATCAGGACACCGGCTCCCGAACGATCGCCGCGATGTCTTCGACGAAGCGATCCGCGGCGGATGCGACCGAATCCTGCCAGGAACCCGCCGCGTGATCGGATTCCCAGGCACGAATGATCGAGCGGCTCGCGGTGACCAGCACGCCTCCCCCCGACGCATCCAAGGCGGCTCGAACTCCATCGGCTCCACCTCCCTGCGCTCCGTAGCCGGGAAGGAGGAAAGGCGACCGAGGCATGACGTCCCTCAGCACCCGTGCGGATTCGGGCTTGGTCGCGCCCACCACCGCGCCCACCGAAGACAGTCCGTGCGGCGGAGGGTCTCCACCGATCCTGGCAACCATCCCACCCACGATCGAAGCGACGGAACCACCCTCGCACTTCGGCGACTGGATCTCGTCACCGGAGGGATTCGAGGTTCGAACCAGCACGAACACCCCGAGTCCCGCTTCCAAGAACGGCAGGATCCCGTCTTCGCCCAGATATCCGTTGAGCGTGACCCAGCCGGCCCCGGTCGATGCTGCGGCGACCGCGTAGTGCTTCGCCGAGATGCCGATGTCTCCTCGCTTGGCGTCGAGGATCGTCTCGAAGCCCGCGTCGACGGAGGCTTGAATCACTCTCTCCATGGCCGCCACGCCGTGATGACCATGGCGTTCGAAACAGGCGGACTGGATCTTCAGACAGGGAACCCGTTCCCGGACCGAATCGATCACGCCGAGCGAGAAGCGCTCCAGCGCCTCGACCGGGTCGATTCCATCCAGGTCCGGAGGCATGCAATCCGAGACCGGATCCAATCCGACGCACACCGGCGCCCTGGAATTTCGAAGGAGCTCGGCGAGTCTTTTTCCCGGACGGTGCTGGTCGTGTGACATGTGAGGCATTGTACGGAGCGGAGCCATCCGCCCGCGCTGGCCCGGCCTTCCCGGTTAGCATCACGTCCCATGGATGACCTCCCGCCCAGTCACCTGCATCTCGACCGTGAACGCGGCCTGGACGTGGAATGGCCGGACGGCCGGAAAATCCACTATTCGACCGCCTGGCTCCGGCGGATGAGTCCCTCCGCCGATGCCCGGGAGCTTCGGAAGGAGTTGGAGTCCAATCCGCTGGCCGTGCTCCCCAGCTCGGGGAGCTCCGAAGCCGCGATCACCACGACCGGGATCGAACCGGTCGGAAACTATGCCATCCGCATCTCCTTCAGCGACGGTCATGCCTCCGGGATCTACTCCTGGTCCTACCTGCGCGAGATCGAGCCGAAGCAACCCGGGCAGGACGGGGGTTCCCCATGAATGCCACCACGTTCGAGGCTTCCACCACGAAGCCCGCCCTCTTCCTCGAGGCCTTCCGCGAAGCCGGAGTGGAGATCCCGACCACGGCGTTTCAGGCCATGATCCGAGTTGGAGACGACGGGGTCAGCCGAGGAGTTCCTCACGTCAACAACGCCGAATACGTTCGATGGATCGACCAGATCGCGGAGCTGGCGACCGACGCCGCCGGATTCACCCGGGCGGAGATGCTCGCGAAACACCGGATGTGGTTCGTCGCTCGACACGAGATCGACTACCGGGGAGAAGCCTTCGAGCATGATGAACTCCTGGTCGCCACCTGGCTCTTGTCGTGGACCAGGACCACCGTGCATCGAGCCACGACCGTGGTGAACGCCTCCCGTCCCCGGGTGATCTGCGCCGCTTCGACCCGCTGGGCGTATGTGAACCTGGAGAGCCGCCGACCGGTGCGGATTCCACCGGACATGCAAGCCGCCTTTCCCGACCTGCCCGCCTCCCGGAGGCGAGAGTCGTGATCCGGGCCGCGATCCTGCTCGATGCGGACCGGACCGACGAGGAACTCTTCGCCTTCTCGCGACTGGCGGTGGGACTGGCGACCGAAGGGGTCCATTCGGCGATCGTCCAATCGGTGGAGACCGATGATCTTCCATCCGCCGGCGCCTCGAAGATCTCCGCACCGATCCCGACCATCAGCGTTCCGCGCTCCGTCCCCTTCTGGCTTCGACGACGCATGGCGGGCGCCGTGCTCGAGCGGCTCCGGGAGGAAGGCCGCGGGGACCCCGACGTGATCGTCGCCTGCGGACGTGGATGCCTGTGGCTCGGGGAGCAGATGGCCCAGCACGTCGAAGTACCCCTGGTGCTCGAGATTCGTTCGGTGCAGGAAGCCAATGCATCCGATCATCGAAAGGTCGACACCCTGGTCGCCGCCACCCCGAACCTGCGACTGCACGCCTCTCGACGCCACGGTGATGACTTCACCACCCATCTCCCGGTCGTGGTTCCGCGGACCATGAAGACCGATGACGAGGGACTTGCGGTGGCCCTCGGCCCGGTCGGCGACCCGCGCCGCTGGGCCGCGATGATCGAAGGGCTCGCAGGACCGGGCGGTCCGGTCCATGGCATGCGACACCTCGCCCTGGATCTCGGATCGCGAAGACGCGACGAAGCGATCTGGAAACAACTCAGAAGTTCGACGATCGCGGATCGGATGAGCGGATTCGACCACACCGATCGAATGCGGGGACTGCTGGCCAGTGCGGAGGTCGTGATCGTGCCCGATCGAGACCGATCGGTTCGAAGCATCGAGATCCAGGCCCGCATCAACGGAGGGCTCATCGTCGCCGTGGAGGACGAGGCCCGTGACGACCGGGACCCGGGCATCGGCGATCAGCTGCTTTCCCCCGCCGAAGCCCGCCAGCCCGCGGCCTGGAGGGAATCGATCGCCAGGGCATTCTCCGAGGCTCCCTCTCCGGGATCACGGATCAAGGGGCAGACGTCCCTCGTCTCGGCAGTCGCGCCCCGCTGGGCCGCCCTGCTCAGGGACCTCGTCCACGGCGATGCGACCCCCATCAACGAAGGCTGAGGTACTTTTTAACCGGATATTCGACCGATAAGTCGATTCCTGGGCTGAAATCACCATGAAGCAGCGAACCCGACCGTATTCCTGCGAATAGAGACAACGGCGTCGTACGCCACTTCTGATCTTCATCTCTCTTCTCCTCTCCTCACCGCCGCGTAGGCTCTGCGCCACACGCGGCGGTGGCGGTTTTGACCACCGGTCCCTCACCACCTGCCGGGTTGGAGACCAGCGATGATCACGAACCGTTCCATCCTCCCGCATGTCGTCCCCCTCACCCTCGCCATGGCCTGCGTTGCCTCGACCGTCGCCGAGGATCCCCCGGATCGGACCCGGGTGCTTCGGGAGGGGCGCTTCACCACCGACGCCGCGGGACGCGCCGACGACGGACAGACCGTGAAGGCGGACGACAGTCTCGAGCGAACGATCATCGCCGTGCTTCCCGACCGAACCACCGGCGAGGACTGGGGTCTTCCCCATCTCGAGCGTGCAGTGGCGGACCTGAACCTGCTCCGGCCGGACGCCGTGTTCTGCGTCGGAGATCTCGTGCAGGGATACACCCGGGATCCTGGAACCTGGGACCGGGAGGTCGACGACTATCTCGCGATCATGGGTCGCCTCGATGCTGAGTTCTGGCCGACCGCCGGAAATCACGATGTCATCTCCGGGGAACGCGATTCGGGCGACAAGCGATTCGCCGACCGCTATCGAACTCGATTCGGCCCCCTGCACTACGCCGTCGAACTCGAACACGGCACGATCATCGTCCTCTTCAGCGACGAGAACCTGGATGGCGGCGACATCGACATCTCCGAACGCCAGGTTCAATGGCTCGAATCGGTGCTTCGATCCGCGGACCAGGAACGTCCCATCGTGCTCCTGATGCACCGCCCGCTCTGGCGCTACGAAAAGGCTGAATGGGCCACCAGAGTCCATCCGATGCTCGTGGACCACGGAGTGGATGCGGTGGTCGCCGGCCATTTCCACTCCCTGCATCGAGATGAAGACCAGGACGGGGTGGAATATCACCTGCTGGGAGTCTGCGGTGGAGCGATCGATCAGCATCCCCTCACAGGACAATTCAATCATTTCACCCTGCTGGACCTGGGGCCCGGGGACGAGATCCACGTCCGGCATCTCCCCAGCGGAGTCGTGCTCCCGGACGACTTCATTCATCGCGAGGATCAGGACCGAGCCCATCGACTCAAGGCTGGACGCACGGTCCGGGTCGATGGACGACTGGACGATCCCCTGAACGGGTCGACCGAGAACACCGTCGAACTGGAGGTGAGCAATCCCATCGACGTCCCGATCACGGTCCACGTCGATGCCGCACGATCCCCGCAACCGTGGCTGGTGGAAGGCCATGCCTTCGTGGCCAGGACGGAAACCGACATCGCCAATCCCTCGACGACGGATCTGGAGACGCCGTTCCGCCTCGCGCCGGTCGAACCACTCGAAATCCCTCCCGGAGCGACCGCGATCATTCCGTTGCGGTTCTCCTCGGAGCGAACTCCGACTCCCCCACCCCCGCCGGAAATCCGCGTCCGCCTGGAATTCAAGGATTCCCAGAACCGGTTGGTCCCTTTGAGACTCCCTCGAAGAATTCCCATCACCCGGACCGATCCAGCCCCGGCGGATGGCGTTCCGTCATGGCCGATCGCAGCATGGTCGCATTCGGTCTACGAGGAGCGAGAGCCCCTGGGATCGGTCACCACTGGAATCACCGGAGAAGGCTCCCTCAGTCGGCTCGTGATCGAACTCTCCATCCACGACGACCTCATCGCCGACGACGGCCTCCCCATCGATGCCACGATCACATCCCGCCGGAACCCCCACGGAGATCTGGTGGTCATCGAACTCGAGACCGAGAATGGGGATCGCGCCTACCTCTTCGAGCCGGCGTTGCCGGATGGTCGCGGTGGGACCCCTTCGACCCACGACCTGATCTCCTACGACGGGGAGGGATTGACCGGAATTCATGCCGGTGCGATCACCATCCGCCGACCGCGGGATCCGGAACTCCACCAGTTCCGAATCGAAATCCCCGAACTCGACCCGCGAACCATCCGCGGACTTCAGATCCGGGTCGGAGACAACGACCGGACCTACCACACCCAGTGGAGGACCCTGGTCCCCAGCCGGGATCACCTCGATCTGCAGTGGCCCGCCCCTTGACGAGCACGTACCGGATCGAGTCTCATATCAACCGAGCGGTCGACGAACACTCGATCATGAACACCATGTATCCGCCGTCGAACGGCGTCAACACCAGTATGGAAGGCACACACATGAAGCACGTCATCAGCTGCACCTCGCTCTTCGTCGCCGTGGCGATCGTCGCCGGCCTCGGAGGAATCACCGGATGCGAGGGATCCGACACCACCGACGTGAGCGGCAACATCCGCCAGCACGACAACAGCGCTCCGAAGGTCGACCCCAACGCGATGCCCGGACAGGGTGACGGGCTGGAGTCCCAGGGAGGCTGATCGCCGAAGCCGAAGCCTGAAACGATGCGGCCCGACCGATCACTGGTCGGGCCGCATTCTCATTCATCCCGAGAATCGATTCCCAAGGGGTCGGTCCTCCGAACGGATCGAAGGAGTGACCACCATGACCAGCAAGCTTTCAGCCCTCGCCCTCGCGTCCCTCGTGACCTGCCTCGGTTCCCAGGCGGGTTGCGAGGACAGCGAGAACACCGACGTGAGCGGGAACCTCCGCCAGACCGATGCCGATGCGGCGAAGATCGATCCCAACGCGATGCCGGGACAGGACGACGGACTGTCGAGACAGAGCGGGTCCTGATCGAGCCCCGGCGACGGATCACCTCTGTCGGAGCAGATCGACGATCGCGGCGAGACCCTCCTCGAGAATCTCCTCGTCGACCGCGTAACTGATTCGCACGTGGGAGTCGCGGGCGGAGAAGACTCCACCGGCGACCAGGATCAGTCGACGCTCGACCGCACGCTCCACGAAGGTCGCCGCATCGATGCCGAGCTCCGCAGGCAGTTCGAAGAAGGCGTAGAAGGCTCCCCCCGGGGTGGCCACCCTCGCGTGGGGGGAGAGAACCTCGAGCACCCGGTCTCGTCGACGGGCATAAGCCGCGATCTGTTCCGAGTTGTCGTGATCGAACGCCGGGACCACCCCCCACTGCAGGGGCGTGGGCGCACAGACGAACGTGAACTGCTGGAGCTTCCGCATCTGGTCGACGAGCCAGGTGGGTCCGGCCGCGTATCCCATTCGCCACCCGGTGCACCCGTAGGTCTTCCCGAAACCTCTGATGACCAGGGTTCCGGGGTCGAAACGACCGGGCGACGGGCACCTTCCATCCGGACCACAGGATTCGGGGAAGACGAATTCGTCGTAGATCTCGTCACTCACCAGCTGGACTTCGCGTTCTCGACACAGGGCGGCGACCTTGCGCACCTCTTCGTCGTCCAGAACCACGCCGGTCGGATTTCCCGGGCTGTTCAGGAGCACCACCTTGGTCCGATCGGTGATCAGGGGCTCGATTCGATCCGCGGTCATCCTGAAGTCGGGATAGGTGTCGCAAGGGACGACCTTCGCCCCGGTGAGCGGGCCCAGTTGTGGATAGATCACGAACCAGGGATCGGGGATGATGATCTCGTCACCAGGGTCGACGAGGGCCATCGCGGAGAGCAGCAACGCTCCGCTGGTCCCACTGGTCACGATGACCGAGGTCTCCGGATCATCCGCGGGCCATCCCAAATCCAGGTGCAGGTGCTTTCGGATCACGTCCAGCAGGGCATCGATCCCCCCCGAAAGCGAGTAGCCGTTCCGATCCTCCCGGATCGCGGTGATCGCAGCCTCCTTCATCACCTCCGGAACGGGGTAGTTCGGCTGGCCGATCGACAGGTTGATCGGATTCTCGAGCCGAGCACCCAGTTCGAATGCCCTGCGAATGCCGGAGGCGTCCATGCCGAGGACTCGACGACTGAGGAGTTGATCGAGCTTCGCCTGGCTGGTGGTCACGTTCTGATCCTCCCCGAGGCCTGGTGACCCCGGTCAAATGAACAGCCCCGCGGTGGGCCGCGGGGCCGGCATGGTCGAACCGGATGAAGAGGTACTCACCGAGATGCCTGCGACGAGAGTCGGGATCGGTGGACCTGGGCCCCGCCTGGCCTCACTTGTCTTCGGTGGGAGCAGCCTTGGCCGGCTTCTTCTGGGCCGTGACCTTGATGCTGCGAACCTTGGGGATGCCGAGGGGCGAGGACTCTCCGGTCACGAAGTCGTCCTTGTCCTTGAGCTGCTCGATCCGCTCTGCACGGGTCAGGACGTTTCGATGCTGGTTGAGGGCGCCGGACTTGGTCTTGAGGCTGCTGTGAAGGCTCATGGGTTCACTCGTCGACCCTTCTCAGGGCCCTGATGGTTCCAGCGATGGTCACTGGCCGAACGTTTCGGCGTAGTGCCCGGCGAACGGTCGTTCGCCTCTCCAGATGGAATCGTCGGCAACTCGCTCTGCGAGCTCGTCGATTCGAAGATCCCATTCGTTCATCTGCGCCGTCGTGAAGGGTTGGGGAGACCCCGGGAGCAGAATCACGGTTCCGAGTCGTCCATTGTGGCTTCGCTCGACCATCGCGTCAACTCCCAGGTCACTTCCGTTCTGTCGGATGCTCCTCGCGACGTCAAGGGCGGACTCGAGCTTGGTGTACAGGACCACTTTATAGGTCCATCCCGCCTGCCTTCGATCCGTTTCGACATCGATCGTCCGATCCAGGCTGAATCCTCCGGCCGGGGCGGAGACCCGGGTTCGAGCCGTACGGCCGGGGATGGATCCAGCCTGCGGGGATGTCGAGGCACTCCGGCCCGAGGAGCCGAGCCCCGCAGACGGTTCCCGACGCAGGGTCGAGGCCCGCTCCATCTCCCGCATGGACCGACGGACCTGCTCTCCTTCCTTCCTGCCGGCCTCGAAACCACGCCCCGAACCCATCCAGTAGACCGAGACCAGGAGGATCACCCCCACGATGAGACCGATCCACACGAAACCAACGGGGACCCTGATCACCGAGCCCGGAGTCAGGAGACGGGAATTCGTGGGCCGGTCGGGCTCGATTCGTGATGGAACGTTCGTTCGCGTCGAAGCCGCGGACTGAGACATCACTTCATAGAGGGTGGGGCCTGATCGGCGGGGCATGGACGCATCGTAGCCGCGAAGGGTGGATGGCCGCGAGGCGGCCCTGACCTAGGGTGTGTCGCCAAGCCCCAGCACGCTGGCCATGGCAAAGCCTCCCGCATGGGACAGGGAAAGCCGCCAGCCGGTGATCCCGAGTTCATCGGCCAGTTCCGCAGCCCGACCACGGAGTTCTACCCCCGGAGCACCAAGGGCGTTTCTGGTCACGAGGATGTCCTTCCAGTCGATCCCGTCGCGAAGGCCGGTGCCGAGCGCCTTGAGCACCGCTTCCTTGGCGGCGAAGCGTGCCGCCAGTCTTTCGCCTCGGACCGCGGCCGCCGAACCGGCGTAGGCGACTTCGGATTCCAGGAAGCATCGGCCCAGGAAGTGATCACCGTGATCCTCGAGCATGCGCTCGATTCGAGCGATCTCGACCAGATCCACGCCATGTCCGATGACACTCATGATCGCCCACGGTACCTTCGAGGGCCGAATGAGCGTTAATGAACACCAGATCGTTTCCAGCAGGGATCCTGCATCGAGGCACCTCGACGTGTCGGTGATCACCGTCAGCGACACCCGGACCCCGGAAACCGATCGAGGTGGCGACCTCCTTCAGGAGCTGGTCGAAGCCGCAGGACACCGGGCGGTTCGACGGTGCATCGTGTCCGACGACTCCATCGCGATCGATGCCGGAATCAGGGAATCCATCGCCGAGCCTTCGATCCGTGCCGTGCTCCTGACCGGCGGCACGGGAATCTCTCCACGAGACGGCACCATCGAGGTCGTTCGAAGGCATCTTCGGGTCGAGATCCCCGGGTACGGGGAACTGGTTCGAAGGCTTGGTTTCGACCAGGTGGGCACCGCAGCCATCCTCGGCAGAGCAGTCGGAGGCGTCGTCCACAGGGAGTCCTCGCGAGGAGGACCTGTTCTGGTCTTCACGATGCCCGGTTCCGTGCAGGCGGTCGAATCAGCCATGACCGACGTGGTGATTCCGATCCTGCCACATGCGGCCTGGGAGGTCCTCAAGGGGATGGATGATTCCAGCGTCACCGGATCCTGATCGATCGACGTTCAGACGATCCGCGAGAGTGTGGTCCGAATGCCGCCGAGGGGATCGTTCCATCTCCGCGCGTCGATGATGGGAAGGCCCTCGAAACCACCGGTTCTCGCCACCGCGATCAAGGCGGCGGGATCGATCCGTCCATCCGGCTCCCCGGGGGGGATTCTCATGCCGTCCCCGGTGAGGTCCGAGAGGCGAACCGACTCCACCCCGGCGGCCGCTCCCTCGAGGACATCCAATCCGGCGACCAACCAGGAGGGGGGATCGATTCCGATCCCGACGCCCTCGATCATGGGGGCGTCGGTCGTGATCCGAGACGAATCTTCATCAGGCTCGACCACCCCCGGAATCAAAAGCCCGGTGGCTGAGCGATCGTGGCTCCCTGCCGCCGCTTCCCGCCCCCGGGGAGGAACCGCATGATCGACGAGCGTCACGCCGACACGAGCCGCCGAGGCGGCCAGGGAGGACACGATCTCCTCGCCGCCCCTCCCGGGGAGGCGAAGACAGGTCGGGACCCCTCCCAGATCGGCGGCGAGTTGAATCGCCCCCAGAATCTCCCCGACCGCTCGATCCGCCGTGCCGGAGTCCAACAGGGCTTCGATGGGAATCCAGGCATCGAGGCCCGCCACTTCGAGTTCGTTGCGACGAGCAGCGGCCAGAAGATCACGTCGACCGGATCGATCGAGTTCCTGAGGCCGCGTTCCCGCCTGGCTGATCGAGAGTTGCACACCACGCAGGCCGAGCCGGCCGGCGGTGGCGAACCCCGCTCGCGGGTCGGAAGCGAGGGAACCGAGGGTGGCTGCGGCGAGGGGACGATGATCTCCGGTTCTCGACATGAGGAAGAATGTACGGCAGCCCCGGGTTCGGGGTTGTGGATGCTCCTCCTCGAGGCCCGTACCATCCGGAAATGCCACCCACCCTCTCGCACTCACCCGAAGCCAGGCCCCTGCTTCTCGCCCACCTCGTGGCTGGGCCCCTGCCGGGGGCCGGTGATCACCGCACGGGAGATGCCACGGGATTCCCCGCGGGTGGCATCTGCACTTTCGAGGGAATCACCCGTCCCGAGTTGCATCCCGATCATGGCCCGCTCATCGCCCTGGAATACGAAGCGGCCGAGCCGCTGGCCACCCATCGCCTCCGCGAACTGGCGAAGTCGATCGCCGATCGACACGAACTTCACCGGATCGAGATCGCCCATGCGATCGGGGTCGTGCCCCTCGGCATGCCCAGCGTGCGAATCATCACCGCCGCCGACCATCGTGATGCCGCATTCACCGCCTGCCGCGAGGCGATCGATCGACTGAAGTCGGAAGTCCCGATCTGGAAGCGGGAGCGATGGAAGGAAGGTTCGACCTGGTCGGAATCCGCGATTCCTCTTTCCGAATCCGTGAAGGGAACGTCCCCTTGAAGACCCTCTCATCGATCCTCTGGTGGCTTTCCGTGGTGACCTGGTTCACTGCAATCGTCGCTTCCGGCGCCGCCGCGATCTCGGCGTTCACCCAGCTGCCTCCCCTCGAGGCGACCATGCCCGGCATCGAGGCGTACTACGGGGACGACTCCGCAGGGGCCGCGAAATTCGTCGCTGGCTATGTCACGAATCCGATCTTCCTGGTCGGCGACATCGTCTGCCTGTCGGCGGCGTTGGGCTGCGTGCTCGCTCTGGCGACGAGTCGCCTCCAACCCTGCGGATCCGGACGGGCCGGAATCCTGGCCGTGATCTGCGTGATGATCGCCGGGGGCGCCCTGGGGACGTACCTCCTTCTGGTTGCGCCACCTCTCGCGGATGCCCTCGCCGAGTGGCGGACCGCGGTCCTGGCCGATGACCGCGAAGCGGCGAGTGCAGCCTGGGCTCTCTTCGATCCGCTTCATCACACGGCCTCCAGACTGATGAACGCTCAGATGGCCTTGCTTCTCATCGCCGTCGTCTCCGGCGCCGCCGCGATCACACGCATCCCGGATCGAAAGTCGGCCGACTCATGATGGATCCTCCGCCGGTCGGGGGCCCTCGAAGCAAGCGGGAGTTCGACCTTCCCGAACGATCAGAGGCGGACCGCCGACGAGCTTCCAACGTGCTTTCTGCTCTTCGCCGCCGACATCCGGATGCGAGATGCGAACTCAACGCCAACTCCCCTCACGAGCTGCTGGTCGCGACGATCCTCTCCGCCCAGGCCACCGACGTGGGCGTCAACAAGGCCACGCCCGGCCTGTTCGATGCGTTCCCCGAACCGCAGGCCTACGCCGATGCGACCCCCGGGGACATCGAACCACTGGTCCGTACCCTGAATTTCTGGCGGAACAAGGCCAAGGCCGTCCACGGCGCCATGACCCTCGTCACCGAAAAGCACGGGGGAAGGGTCCCTGCCGACATGGAAGCACTCCTTGAACTTCCCGGGGTCGCTCGCAAGACGGCCAACGTCGTGCTGGGCAATGCGTTCGGAATCAACGTCGGAGTCGTCGTCGACACGCATGTCGGAAGATTGTCCCGGCGTTTCGGACTCGTCGATGCGGACGAAGAAGATCCGAAGCGAATCGAAAGGCACCTGATGGCCCTGTTCCCGAGACCATCGTGGTGCCTGCTGAGCCACCTCTTCATCTTCCACGGGCGGAGGGCCTGCAAGGCACGCGGCGCGATCTGCACCGAGGATCGCCTCTGTCGACGATTCTGCTCGAATGCCTCGGTGGCCTGAATCGACCGGAGGGATCCCTCTTCAGGAGCCGTCCAGCCCACGCATCTCCAGTTCCGCCTGTTCAGCCTCCTCGGGTCGGACCCGTCGCACCAGGGAGGGATCTCCCTCGGGATCGGGTACCACCTCGAGGGTGCCGATGCCCCCGAAAATGCTCACGAAGGCGACCTCGTCACCCACTCGCGGCCGAAAGAGCCAGGCGACCGGCCCCTCGAAGACCACCCCCCCTACTCTTCGCACCTCACCCTCCCGATATCCGAAGCACTCGACCCCGAAATCGTGCCCGACGAAGAGATGGTCGTCCGCGGTCTCCAGCGTCTGCATGCGGCCGTTCCAAGGAGGAGACCACTCGAAAGGCTCCACCTGCAGAGCGTCGATTCGCAACCGCAGACCATCCTCGTCTATGGCCGCCTCCCCCCAGGTGGTCGTCACCTCTTCGGTGGGTGGCGTGTCGTTGCGAAGGGTCCGGTTCGTCAGTTCGACCGAACCTCCGATGCGGTAGATCCAGTTGCCCTCCTCGCTGCCCGCCAGGACCCTTCGTCCATCGGTCGCGGCGGCGATCAGCTTTCCCGGGCTTCGTTCCACGGAGATGAACTCGTCCGCATCACCGGTCGAATCGGCCTTGTAGCGATAGATCGCCCGGCCGAAGCTCCCCGCCACCGCGTAGTAGTTCGCATCGATCATCGCGATGTCGAGCGCGCCCTTGATCGGAATGAAGGCGGGAGAGCCGAGACGTCCCCCCTCCTCGAGGGGCCAGGTGACGAGCTCCGTGGGCATGACCGCCCAGAGTCGATCTCCGAGAACTCGCGCAGATTGGACCGAGGCCCGAAAGATCTCACGATCCCGTTCACGAAGATCGGCGCCCATGATGCCCACCGTGGAGGCCTCCGAGCCACGCAGGATGAACACGGAGCCTCCAGACAGGTTGATTCCATCCGCCGTTTCGGCGGGTACGGGGCGGAGATCACTGGCCGATCCCAGGTACCGACCGTCCTCGACGGCCAGGATCCTTCTGCCGAACGTGGCGGCGAGGCCCTCATCACTATCGATGACCCGACCAATGGCGATCTCATCGCCGAGATCATCGAGGGCGAGCTCACCGGGCGAAGCGAGGGACGAGATGCCACCCCGCCCGGAGATCCAGATGTCCCCCCCGGCCTCGGAGACGTAGAGCGGCAGAGTGCCGAGTGAATTCGCGTCGAATTCCTCCACCAGTCTCGGACGTCGGGGGTTCCCGAGGTCGTAGCGCATCACCCGATCGAACGCGTGGACGACGATCAGATCCCCCTTCGAACTGATCATGAGGTCCGAGATCGGTGTGATCCGCCCCCAGGGCTCGGGATCGATCTTGGTGATTCGCAGCCCATCCTCCGAATCAAGCACCTCGATCGATGATCCGAAGGACTGGTACCAGTGGCCGTCTTGGTGGGCCATGACCCGGCGGTTTCCACCGTGCTGGTTCACCACGGTCAGGATCTTCGGACGAAGATCGATCGTCCTTCTGGGCGCGTAGCCCTGCTCGCAACCCATCGTGGTGGCGAGCAAGACGGCCGCCAGGACCGCAGGCACGAACCGAAACCGGTTGAAGTCACTCATGGTTCGAGGGTATGCCAATCCTCCGCCCCGGGCGCAATCGGGCTTGCTCGCGGAGTCTCTCTCGCGGAGAATGGAGCCCATGACAGCTCCCGACCGCCTCGCCAGCCTCATGTCGCTCCTCGAGCAGGACCCCGATGACGCCTTCTGCCTCTATGGAATCGCCCAGGAACATGCCGGGCGGGGCGAGCACGAGGAAGCGCTTCGCTGGTACGCGAGAGCCGCGGAGGTGGATCCCGATGACGGATACATCCAATACCATCGCGCCAGGTCCCTCCAGGATCTGGGACGTGTGGAGGAGGCTATCGCAGCCATCCATGAGGGCATGGCCGCAGCCGATCGCAGCGGGGACGCCCACGCTCGAAGCGAGCTCGAAGGGTTGCTGGAATCGCTCCAGTGACGAGGGAGTCCCCTTCCCAACCCGAAGGTGATTCCACCGCGGTGAGGCGCGGACTCGAGCTGCTTTCGAGACGGGATCACTTCACAACGGAACTATCGAAGCGACTGGCGGATTCCGGTTTTCCAATCGCCATCGTTGAATCGACCCTTCAGGAGCTCACATCGCAGGGACTCCTCGATGATGTCCGATTGGCGGAGGATCGGGTCCGGCGATGGCGTTCGGACGGGCGAAGCGAGGCGGAATGCCGAGCACGACTCGCCGGTCGCGAAGTTCCACCCCACATCATCGATGGGGCGGTCCAGGCGGTCCGTGATCCCGAAGGGAACGACGAACTGCAGGCCGCGATCGTGGTCCTGCAGAAGGCGATGGGATCCGGATCCAGCCCCCCCCCTGCGGCGAGACTTGCCGGTCGGCTCGGCCGCCGAGGATTCGAGCCCGACACGATCCGGGCCGCCCTGCGACACTGCGGCATCGAAGATCCATCCACGGAATCCTCCTCGGACGGTCCGCATTCATGATCCGGCCTCATCGGACGAACCCCTCGGAGAAGCGAACATGAGCCAGCACCCCTGGGAAGTCGAACCCGAGGAAGTCTCCCGGGAGATGTCCGCTGCCGACCCTCCCCTGGTCATCGACTGTCGCGAACCTTCCGAAGTCGCGACCGCCAGCGTCGACGGAACCTTGAACATCCCCATGGGTGAGATCTCCGCCCGGCTTCCCGATCTGGAGGATCATCTCGATCGAAACGTCGTGGTCATGTGCCACCACGGAGTTCGCAGTCTCCAGGTCGTCGCCTTTCTTCGCGAGGCGGGATTCGAGGATGCCAGATCGCTCGCCGGGGGAATCGACCGTTGGAGCCTCGAGGTCGACACTTCGATTCCCCGTTACTGAAACTTCCTCCCCGATCTCAAACCACCCGCGTCTCGGAGTTTCCATGCTTCGACGAAGACTCGTCACCGGTCCGCTCCTCATCCTCGGTCTCATCGGCATCGTCGTGCTCGACGAGCTCCTCGCCGACAGAAACGGGGTTTCGGGCATCGCCTTCACCGCCCTCACCGCTGGAATCCTGATCCCGCTGGCCGGGATCGAGGCCGCCGGGCTTCTTCGCGCGACGGGCGTCAGGGCGGGAGTCCTCGCGACCGTGTTCGCCGCGGAATCCGTACTCCTGTGCACCCTGGCCGCGACCATGTTCACCGATCCGATGACGGCCACCGGCATGGTCCTCATGGGTCCTTTCCTGGCGATGATCGGGGCGAGCATCCACATCGCTCGCAGCCGGAGCGTCGAGGGCGGATTCACCGCGGTCGCCGGCATGGTCACCTCCGGGCTCTGGCTGGGACTCGGACTGGGCTTCTGGCTGCTCGTGGCTCGTCACGCCGGAGCCATGACCGCAGCAGGTTTGCTGATGGTGGTGAAGGCCGGTGACATCGGGGCCTATTTCACGGGCATGTCACTGGGCAGACGCAAACTGATTCCCTGGCTGAGTCCGGGCAAGACCGTCGAAGGTGGAATCGGCGCTCTCCTCTGGGGAGGTGGCGCCGGAGCAGGCCTGGCCTGGGCCACGGAGGTGATCGGGATTCCCTCGGGAATCATCGGCGGGGGGTTTCTGGCCGCCAGCGGTGCGGTCGGCGACCTGCTCGAGAGCCTCTTGAAACGACAGGCCGGGGCCAAGGACAGCGGCAGCCTGCTTCCGGGCATGGGCGGGATGCTGGATGTCCTCGACTCCCCACTCCTCGCAGGCCCGATCGCCTGGCTCATCGTGGTTTTCGCAGGCTGAATCGGCTCTCCAGCCTGCCCGGTGCTGGTAGTATCACCTGAATGAGCCTTACCGACGATCTCATTAGCCTCTACCGGGTGGACAGTCAGCTTCGAGGACTGCGTTCCCGAGTGGAGTCCGCCAAGGAACTTCTGGAGATCAGGGATCGAAAACTCGGGGACGTGAAAGCGATCCACGACGAGACCTCGGCCCGCCAGAGACAGTCCCAGGCACACGTCGCGAATCTCGAAGGCGAATCGACCGACTTCGAGCAGCGGATCGGGAAGCTCCGCTCGGAACTGAACACGTCGACCACCGACAAGCAGTACCAGGCGATCCTCGCGGAGATGAACCAGCTCCAGGGTCTTCGGGACGAGGTCGAGACCAGCCAGCTCGCCGAGATGGAACGCCAGGAGGCGGTGACCACCGAGGTGGTCGAGCTCGATGCCCAACTCGCGGAACGCATTCGACTCGTCGAAGTCGCCAAGGAGGAATGCGAGAGTTGCGAGCAGGCGGTCGCCGACCGAGTGGGCGAACTCGAGACGGAACGCGAAACGGCCGCGGCGAAGATCCCGGAACGAACCCTCAAGCTCTTCGACGAAGTGGCGGACCAGACCGAAGGCGAGACCCTCGCTCCGGTGATCGAAGTGAGCAAGCGTCACCGCGAATACTCCTGCGGTGCATGCCACGTCCAGGTTCCCTACTACCTCGTGGTGAATCTCCACGCCGATGAGAATTCCGCCGTGCAGCAATGTCCCAACTGCGTCCGGATCCTCTACCTCGAGACCGTGGACGCAGGCGCCGAAGCCTGAAGTCGCGTTCGGTCCCCATCGTGCCGATTCAGTCGTAGCCCAGAGCCTCGAGGTCGTCTTCATCCAGCCCGAAGTGGTGCCCCACCTCGTGCAGAACGGTGATTCTGATCTCCTCGCGGACCAGGTCCTCCCCACCCCCCTGGATCCGGCGACCGTCCTCATCCTCGTCCTCCCAGGGCGTCCAACCTCCGGCGCAGGCGATGATCCCCTCGCGGAAGACATGGATGACACCGATCTCCTCCACGGGGTCGCCTCCCCCGGAGGCATCCAGCACGCGTTGATGGCCCATGGGACCAGTGTGCAGGCCGCAGATCTCGTCCCGCTGCCCGGGGGACATGCCGAGTTCACGAAGCATCGACAGGGTCGGATGGTCTTCGACGACCAGGGGTTTCTCCTCGAAGAGATCGAGGACTCCGGCCGGAAGCAGTTCCAGGACTTCATCGAGGATCCGATCGAACCGTTCGCGATCCGACCCCCTCAAGACTCGAATGCCCCGATCAAGTGCCGGACCGATTCGGCCTCCTGGCCGTGAACCCACTTCTCCAGACCCCGCACGACCTTGCCCGGGGTTCGCGGGTCGATGAAGAGACCGGTACCGACTCCGATCGCATCCGCTCCAACCAGTAGCAGCTCCGCCGCGTCACGCCAGGACGAGACCCCACCAAGCCCCACGATTGGCACCCCGGGATGGCTCTCCCGCAGGCCCTTGCGAACGTCATGGACGATCTTCACCGCGATGGGGTGGATCGCGGGACCGGATAGCCCACCCGACGCGCGACCGATCCGGCTTCGACGTGTCTCCGGATCCACGGACATCGCGGGCATGGTGTTGCACAGTGTCAGTCCGCAGGCACCGGAATCCAGCGCGACCCTTGCCAGTCCGAGAGGGT
>MDTG01161065.1_pt1 | contig 18300 bp, 20 predicted proteins | sample 811421 | NCBI WGS metagenome assembly MDTG01 (sample SAMN05326645, study PRJNA326480) | marine metagenome | isolation source: seawater | place: Pacific Ocean: South East | collected 2011 | reverse complement strand
TTTTTGCTGGATCGCCATTTACTCTTCTCCAAGTTTTTACTCTATTTGGTCCAGCATTATAAGCAGCAATAGCAAAAGGATATATTCCATTGTAATCTTCCAGCAATGAATTAAAATAAAAAGATCCCAATTTAATATTATATTCCGGATCTTTAGTTAAACCACTGATGCTGTATTTAAGGTTTGCTTTTTTTGCTACCACCTTTGCAGTATATTTCATTAATTGCATCATTCCTCTCGCACCAGCATAACTGTTTGCTTTCGCATCAAATTCACTTTCTTGTCTAATAATGGATAAAATAAATTCAGGTTTTGGCATAACTTTTCCATTTATCTTTCTCGGAGTAGCTATGATGGGATAATTAAATTTATTATAAAACCTTTTTTGATAAGAAGCTTGTTTTGAAATTTGAATTGCAAAATCATATCTTCCGATACTAGTAGCTAATTTTGCTGCTAATACTTCACTTCCTTCTTCAATATTTAAAGATGCAAGATGTTTTAATATATCTTTAGTATATTGAGTTTGATCTAATTCACTTAATAAAATTACGTGTCTTATTAATTTATTTTTATTAAACTCTTTTTCATATTCATTATTAAATTGAGATTGATCTTTTAATGTAAATTTTTCATTATTACTTATTTCTTTATATGATAATTGACCATAGTAAGTAGTAAGAAAAATTGACCCTTCCTTAAAAAATTTTTCTGCTTTTGTATTGTCCCCTAATACTTGATAGGTTTTTCCAATCCAATAAGCACCACGAGCTAAACTTATTGGATAACCAACATTGTTATAAAAATTTTCAAAATGAGTGATTGAATATTCTGGTGTATTTAAAAATGTTAAAGATACCCAACCTGCTAACCATTCAGCTGCAGCAAAATCAGCGCCTGCGGTTAAAGAATGTTCACTAGCTACCTGGTAAGCTAACTTATATTTTTTTTTATATATTAAAGATCTAACTATGCTTTCCCTTTGTTTCCACCATAAGTCTGCTCTTACAAGATCTTTTTCACTTTTATTAGCATTAGCATTTAAAATTTCTAATGAAGGATTAAGTCTACCTCTTCTATTTCTCCATTTAAGTCTATCATACTGTAACCCAATATCATTTTTCAGATGTGTCGGAACTTCTGAAATAGCCTTATCTACTCCATAGGAATTGCTCATTAATATTTGTCTAGCATTATAAAGAGCTTTTTTGTCTTTAGGCAAATATCTCAACATCCTTTTTAAGTCCCAATATTTTCTATTCCAAGCAAGATAATCTGCTCTGTTGATTTGGTCCTCTGAGTTCAAAAAATTTTTAAATTTATTTCTGTAGAATCTTAAATCTGATTTAGATAAATCTGCATTAATCCACCCAGTTTTAATCAAATCTATAGCTTTACTTGTTTCACCTTTTGACAGATATGCTTCTGCTAATTTAAGTTTACCTGTTCCGCCATATGGTTCTTGTGAAGAAAACCAATTTATAACTTGATCTGGGGTGGTGTTTTTCAAAATTATCTTTTTCTCAGCAAGATATCTTAATCTACTTATTCTGGGATAATCTTCATTATCTTTAATAAAATTAGCATAATCATTAAATGTTGCTTGGTTATTGTTTGTTTTTAGATACATCCAAGTAATAAGATTTTTAAAATCTTTATTTTTAACTCTTTTAGATAGTTTTAATGCTGAATTCCATTTTCGAGCTTTTATATGATTAAAAACATCTTTTGCTTTTGTAAAATCTTTCTTTGATAGAACTGATGATGTACTAACACTTTTAGGAGAACTTTTATAAGTTTTTGGTTTTTTTTTAGGATATAAAAATTTGTTTACAACAATCTGGTTAGTTATTTCTTCTTTTTTAATAACCTTTTTTTGTATTTTTTCAATATCATTTTCAACTACTTTTTTTCTTATTGTTGGTTTCTCTTGTGGAAGAACAAATATCTTTTTTTGGACATTAAGTTTTTCTTTTTTTAATGGTTTGCTTGAAGGTAGTAATATTTTTACATCATTTTCATTTTTAACTTCACTTTTATTTAATGAGACAAAAGGCTTTTTTTTTGGGTACAGAAAACTATTAATATCAGCAAGTGATATATGATAAACATTTATAAAAATGAATAAAATTACTAGACTAATTAAACGAATAAGCATAAATTTAAAAAGTAAATTTAATTATCTTATATTGTTTTATGTTTAAAGGATCAATTGTTGCATTAATTACACCGTTTAAAAATGACAAATTAGACGAAGAAAACTATACAAAGTTAATTCATCATCACCTAAATAATGGGACTAATGGCATAGTACCCGCAGGCACAACAGGTGAGTCGCCTACATTGTCTCATACAGAGCACAAAAAAGTTATTGAGATAGCTGTTAAAGAGTGCAAAGGAAAAATACCTGTAATTTCAGGAACTGGATCAAATTCTACAAGTGAAGCAATAGAACTTTCAAAACATGCTGAAAGATCAGGTTCAGATGGCCTTTTGATAGTTACCCCATACTATAACAAACCAACTCAAGAAGGATTATACCAACACTATAAAAAAATTAATGACAATGTAAGTATTCCAATAATAATTTACAATATTCCTTCAAGGTCAGTTATTGACATGTCGGTAGATACAATGGCGAGATTATTTGAATTAAAAAATATTGTAGGAGTTAAAGATGCAACTGGAAACCTGGAAAGAGTTGATCAGCAATCAAAAGCTATGGGAAAAGAGTTTTTACAGTTATCTGGAGAAGATTATAATGTTTTAGAATTTAATAAAAGAGGAGGAAAGGGTTGTATAAGTGTAACTGCAAATGTTGCTACAAAATTATGTGCAGAATTTCAATTAGCGTCTTTATCTCACAATAACTCAAGTTTACAAATTAGAGCCAAAGAGATAGATAGTATGCTTCAACCTTTACATAAAGCTTTATTTGTAGAAAGCAATCCATCTCCAGTTAAATACGCCGCATCATTATTAAAACTTTCGTCAGATGATGTCAGGCTACCTTTGGTAAAAATTAAAGATAAAACAAAAATGGTTGTTAAAGAAGCTCTTAAAGTTGCAAAATTGCTTTAATGAAACAAAAACAACACCCTGGTCAAAAAATTATTTGCTTGAACAGAAAGGCAAGTTTTAATTATTTTTTTAAGGAATTATTAGAAGCTGGCATTGTTTTAACAGGATCCGAAGTCAAATCACTTAGAGTAGGGAAGGCAAGTATCGCAGATTCTTATGCTCTAGATAAAAATGGTGAATTATTTTTAATAAATTCACATATACCTTTATACAGACAGTCGAGTTATAACAATCATGACCCAAAAGGAGATCGTAAATTATTACTAAAAAAAAAAGAAATTAATAAATTAATTGGTAGAATTAACAAAGAAGGACTTACTATAGTACCAACTAAACTTTACTTTTTAAAAGGAAAAGCTAAGTTACAATTGGCCGTAGCTAAAGGAAAAAAACTCTACGACAAGAGACAAGTTAAGAAAAAAAGAGATTGGAACAGAGAAAAGGCCAGAATTTTAAGTAAGAATAATAAATGATTTTTCTAGGAATTGGATCAAATTTAGACTCTAAATTTGGCGATAGATATAACAATATAAGGAGAACGTTAAAACTTATTCAAGAAGAAAAAATTGTATTAAAAAAAATCTCAAAATTTTATGAGACACCCTCATATCCAAACAAAAAAAATCCTAAATTTATAAATATTGTTATAGAAATTGAATATAATTTAGATCCTGAAATGTTATTAAAAAAAATATTTTTAATAGAAAAAAAAATGGAAAGAAAAAGAAATACTAAAAATGAACCAAGAACTTGCGATATTGATATAATTGATTTTAAAGGTTTGATTAAAAATCAAAAAAATGTCGTATTGCCTCATCCAAAGATGTACAAAAGAAATTTTGTCTTATTTCCATTAAAAGAAATAAACCCACAGTGGATACACCCAAAATTGAATAAAAAAATTGACTTTTTTATTAATAATTTGAGCCAAATAGCTAGGAATGAGATTACAAGAAAGAAGGAAAGTGTTATATTAGATTAATGATCAATAATGACGAACTTATTAATAAAGTAAAATTATATAATAAATTTTTTAATCCAGAAACTTTATCAAAAGCTTACGACTTTGCTTTAAAGGCACACAAACATCAAAAAAGAGACGAAGGAGTCCCATACATTATACATCCAGTTGCGGTGGCTGATATACTTACTGAGCTAAAATTGGACAGCGCAACAATTACAACTGGCTTGTTACATGACACAATTGAAGATACTAAAACTACCTATAATTCAGTTAAAAAGGAGTTTGGAAAAGAAGTTGCAGATTTAGTTGATGGTGTAACAAAAATCTCAGCTTTAGAAGAAAAAGCTGCAGAAAATTCCAAGGCAGAAAATTTTAGAAAACTTATTTTAGCTACCTCTAAAGATATAAGAGTTCTTCTAGTTAAACTTGCAGACAGATTGCATAATATGAGAACTTTAAAATTTGTAAAAGATGAGAATAAGAGGATTAGAAAAGCAAAAGAGACTATGGAAATTTATGCTCCTTTAGCAGACAGAATGGGAATGAATAGAATTAGAGATGAGTTAGAAGATTTATCTTTTTCAATTTTAAACAGTGATGCTAGAAATTTAATAGAACAAAGATTAAATTTTATTAAAAATAATAGAGAGGACAATTTCAAAATCATATCTCATGAACTAGTGGAGTTATTAAAATCCAAAGGAATTAATGCTTATGTTGCTGGAAGAGAAAAAACCCCATTTTCAATCTGGCGAAAAATTCAAAAGAAAAAAATATCTTTAGAGCAATTAACAGACATTGTTGGGTTTAGAATAATCGTCAGTACTGTAGATGATTGTTATAAAGCATTAGGAGTTTTCCATAGTAAATATTCAGCAATACCTGGAAAATTTAAAGATTATATTTCTACACCAAAGATAAATGATTATAAATCAATTCATTCATCTCTAATTGGGCCTAGAAAACAAAGAATAGAAATTCAAATACGCACTCAAGAAATGCATGAATTTGCAGAAAGAGGTATAGCATCTCATTGGAAGTATAAATCCTCTGAAAAAATTTCTGATTTATCTTGGCGAGAATATGACTGGCTCAGAGATCTTGTTGAAATTATTGAAGCGGGTAATAGTCCAGAACATTATTTTGAATTTACTAAACTACAAATGTTTCAAGATAACGTTTTTTGTTTTACTCCCAAAGGTGCAGTTATTAAGCTACCAAAAAATGCTACACCAATAGATTTTGCCTATGCAGTTCACACAAAAATAGGTGATGCAGCGATAAACTGTTTAATTAATGGAAGAGAGTCCTCATTACAAACTAATTTAAAAAATGGTGACATGATTAAAATTGTCATTTCGAAAAAAGCTTCACCATCATTACATTGGATATCTTCATGCAAAACTGGAAAGGCTAGATCCGCTATAAAAAAATACTGGGGTGAAAAAACTGATAATAAATCCTCTAAAAATGAGAAAAAACTTTATAGAAGCACATTGGTTATTGACTTACCTCATAAACCAGGTGTTTTAGGAGAAATAAGTACACTAATTGGATTAAGTGGTAGTAATATTTTAAATGTAGAACTTATTCAAAAAAAAGATAAACATTTAGAATTTTCATTTGATCTACAAATTAAAGATTTAAAAAACTTTACAAACTTGATAAGTCAGATTAAACAAAAGGATTTAAACTTTAAAATAATTCGTCACAAACAGAAAAAAAATGCTTTCATACAAAGAATCTTTGAAAATTTTAAAAGAAACTGATGCCCTTTTAGAGGGACATTTTATATTATCTTCTGGACTCCATAGTGAACAATATGTTCAGTGTGCTAAGCTTCTAAGTAAACCTGAAAAAGCGAGAGAAATTTGTTTATCATTAGGTGAAAAAATTAAAAAGGAATATGAAAAAATTGATCTTATTTTGTCCCCAGCAATTGGCGGAATTGTTATTGGTTATGAAATAGGAAGAATTTTAAATAAGGAAACAATTTTTTCAGAGAGAGTGGATGGTAATTTTACACTTAGAAGAGATTTTAGGATTCCAAAAAATTCTAATGTGATTATTATTGAAGATGTTATAACAACGGGAAAATCAAGCTTGGAATGTTCAAAGTTAATATCTGATGCTGGCGCTAATTTGGTCGGATATGCATGTATTATTGATAGATCTGACGGAAAGTCACAAATAAAAAATAAAATAGTATCTCAGATAAAAATTAAAATTCCAACTTTCGATAAAAACAATATACCTAGACACCTAGAAAGCATTAAAGCAATAAAGCCAGGTAGTAGAAATATTTAATGACAAATAAAAGATTAGGGGTCAATATCGATCATGTAGCTACTGTAAGAAATGCTAGAGGTGAAAAATATCCAAGTCCCTTAAGAGCAGCTTTATTATCTCAAAAATTTGGAGCAGACTCGGTAACTATTCATTTAAGAGAAGATCGGAGACATATAAACGAAAAAGATTTAAAATTAATTAAATCAAAATTAAAAATTTCATTAAATTTAGAGATAGCAGCAACAAATGAAATGCTAAAAATTGCCTTAAAACAAAAACCAAGCTTTATATGTATAGTTCCAGAAAAAAGAAAAGAAATTACAACTGAAGGTGGTTTAAATTTAAGATATAAAAAAAGCTTCTTAAAAAAAATAATATTAAAATTAAAAAATAACAGTTCAAGAGTAAGTTTGTTTATTGAACCGAAATTAAGTGATGTTAAAGAAGCAAAAAAACTTAACACAGACTGTATTGAAATTCATACTGGAAAGTTATGTAATTTAATTAATAAAAAAAGATCATATCAAAAAGAATTTAAAAACATTAAAAGGGCTGCTGAATATGCCACATCATTAGGACTAGAGGTTCATGCTGGTCATGGTCTTACTTATGAATCAGCTAGAGTTTTAAAAAGGATAAAATCCATAAAAGAATTCAATATAGGTCATTTTTTAATAGGTGAGTCTATTTTTGTTGGAATTAAAAAATGTATTAAAAAGTTTAAAAAAATTCTAAAATCATGATTATCTACGGATTAGGCCTCGACCTGGTTAATATAAATCGCCTAAAAACTATCATTAAAAAAAATAAAAACTTTCAAAAAAAAATTTTTTCAAAATCAGAAATTTCATTCTGTAAAAAGAAAAAAAATAAATTTTATTGTTTTGCAAAAAGATTTGCAGCAAAAGAGGCATTTGCTAAATCTTTAGGCACAGGCATAGCTAAAGGTCTAAATTTTAAAGAAATAGAAACTAAAAATGATTATAATGGTAGACCATATATTAAAATTAAGGGAAAAAGCTTAAAAACTGTGCATAAAATAATTAAAAAAAAGAAATTTAAAGTTTTTTTATCTCTTTCAGATGAAAAATCATTTGCTATTGCTATAGTGATTTTAACTATTTAATGAAAAACAAATTGATAGACGCTTTATTAGAAAATTTAAAAACTATAATTTATGCTGTCCTTATAGCAGTAGTTATTAGATCTTTGTTATTTCAGCCTTTTTATATACCATCATCTTCAATGGAACCGACTTTATTGGTCGGAGACAGAATTTTTGTTTCGAAATATTCGTATGGTTACAGCAAGCATTCATTTCCGTTTAGTCCTCCAATTTACAACAATAGATTTATGTCGAAAAAGCCTAATTATGGAGACCTAGTTGTTTTTAAGACACCATCTGACAATAGAACTGATTATATTAAAAGACTAATAGGATTACCTGGCGATACTATACAATTTATAAATGGCGAAATAACTATTAATAATATTTCTATTCCTAGGAAAATTATTAACAAAAAATATGAAATTAGATGTGGTTCTAGCAATCTAAATGTTAATGCTTATGAAGAAACGCTTCCAAATGGAGTTAAGTATGTTGCTGTTTATAATAAAGATGGAACTTTAAAAAATACAGATAAATATATAGTTCCAAAGAATCATTATTTTTTTTTAGGCGATAACAGGGATTGCTCCAAAGATAGTAGATTTCTAAATAGTGTAGGATATGTAAAACATCTAAATTTTGTAGGTGAAGCTAAGATAATTTTTTTTTCAAATGATAGTATGAATGGAAGTGTTTTAAAATTTTGGAACTGGAAAAATTCATTAAGATTAAATAGATTTTTAAAAAGAATATGATCAAAAAACTACCTTTAGATATTCAAAATATAATAAAAATAAAATTTAATGATGAAAAACTATTAAAACGAAGCTTAACACACAAGAGTTATAGTGCTGATGAGAATAATGAAAAATTAGAATTTTTAGGAGATAGAGTTCTAGGTTTGATTTTATCCCAAATCTTATTAGATTCTTATCCAGAAGAAAAAGAAGGAATTATAGATAAAAAATTTGCAAATTTAGTAAATAAAAAAACCTGTGCAACTATTGCCAAAAGCATCAATCTTAAAGAGTATATGATTCTTGGAGATTCTTATAAAGGATTACAAAAAGGAGATGAAAAAGTCACAAGCGATGCTTTAGAAGCTCTAATAGGAGCAATTTTTCTAGATAAAGGATTAGAAACTGCAAAAAAATTTATATTACATAAATGGACAAGTGAATTAAAAAAAACACATATTACAAAAATAGACTCAAAAACAAAACTTCAAGAATTTAGCCTTAAAAGATATAAAAAACTACCAATCTATAAAATGTTTAAAAAAAAGGGGCCAGAACATAACCCATCGTTTAAAGTTGAGGTAAAGATTCATGAGTCAAAAAGTTATTCGGCTACTGGAAAATCAAGAAAAGAGGCAGAACAAAAAGCAGCCAAAAAACTTCTTAATGATTTTAAAATATAATTATGAAATGGGAAGATGAGGGCTATTTGCTCTCAAAAAAAAAATTTAAAGAGAATGCAAATATAATAAATGTTTTTACAAATTCATTTGGAAAAGTTAGTGGTATTGTTTACGGGGGAAATTCTAGAAAAATTAAAAATTATTTGCAAATATCAAATAAGATCTTTGTTATTTATAATTCCAAAAATGAAAATAAGGTTGGATATTTTAAAACAGAATTAATTGAAGCTATATCACCAAGATATTTTAACGATAAAAAAAAAACTACCACTTTGTTAGCTTTGACTTCTATTTTAAATTCTTTACTACCTGAATATCAAACACACAAAAACATTTATTCTACCTTAACTAACCTAATTAAAAAATTTTCCAATGATGATTGGATTGTTTATTATATTTACTGGGAACTTAATTTAATTAAAGAACTAGGTTTTGATACAAATTTATATAAATTTAACAACAGGGAAATCAAAAATAATGAAATTATGAACTTGAAAATAGATGGAACCAATTATCAAATACCATCTTTTTTGATAAAAAATACCAAAATTACAGATCTAAAAAAAAACCACTTAAAAAAAGCTCTCAATTTTACTAGAACTATGATGTTAAATAAATTCTTTATACCCAACAATTTAAATTTTCCAAAATCAAGAATTCTCCTAGAAAATTATTTTTAAAATTATTTTATTTTTTTGGCTACTTCCAAAGCAAAATAAGTTATTATAGCCGATGATCCAGCTCTTTTTAGAGATATTAAACTTTCCAAAATTGCTTCTTCAGTTATTAATTTATTTTTTATTCCATTTTTCAATAAACTATATTCACCAGAGACTTGATAAGAAAATACTGGTACTTTAAAATTATCTTTAATTGTTTTAATTATATCTAGATATGGTAATCCTGGTTTTACCATGACCATATCAGCTCCTTCTTTTATATCTAATGCGACTTCTCTTAAAGCTTCTGATGAATTTTTATAATCCATTTGATAAGTTTTTTTGTCACCTTTTAATTTTTTTTTTGACCCTACTGCATCACGAAATGGTCCATAAAAATTAGATGCATATTTAACAGCGTAAGACAAAATTTTTGTATTTTTTAAATTATTTTTATCTAAATTTTTTCTTATTTCAGCTACTCTACCGTCCATCATGTCCGAAGGAGCTATAATATCACATCCCATTTGTGCTTGAAGAATTGATTGTTTAACTAAAATTTTTATAGTTTCATCGTTGTCAACATAATTGTTTTTTAATACTCCATCATGTCCATGATTTGTATAAGGGTCCAAAGCAACATCACACATAACTCCTATATCATTGTAATTTTTTTTAATTTTTCTTAAAGCCTTACAAACTAAATTATTTTCATTTAAAGCCTCTGAGCCTATATCATTTTTTTTATTATTAGGTGTATAGGGAAAAAGAGCAATCAATGGTATTTTCAACTTACATGCTTTAGAAACAACTTGATCAATTCTATCCACAGTATATCGATTGATACCTGGCATTGATTTAATCGTTTCAACCTTATTTTTACCTTCTCTTATAAAAATTGGTAAAATTAAGTCGTTCACTGAAAGATTGTTTTCTGAAACAAGCCTTCTAATCCAGCTACTTTTGCGAATCCTTCTCAACCTTAAAGATGGATATTTTCCTAATATTTTCATAAGTTAAAAATCTTTATTCAATGTGACAATTAATATATTATACTTATATAATAAACTACTCTAGATAAACATATTATAGTGAACATTACAAACACACATAAAGATTTTTATAAAGTTGAAAACCTGAATTTTGATATATTGAAACTTCAAGAGGGGTTGAAACAAATTTTAAAAATTAAAAATTATGAAACAGCAGGAGGCATTTCACACTTCAGTGCTATTTGTTTAAATCAAATTCCTGGCGATCCTGACTCAATAAAGGGTAATAAATCGAGAGGAGTTTTTTGGACGAAGCCTGACAGTTCAGGAAAAGAAAAGATTAGAGATGTAGAAATAGACGAGTCATTGTACACAGAATTTGTCAAAGACTTTCAGAATACTTATTTTAAAGAAGTTTACGAAAAATTATCTTCAAGATTTAAATTAGGAAGAGTAAGAATATTACTAAAAGAACCGCGATCGACTCTTAGTTGGCACAGAGATCCAGAACCTAGACTTCACATACCTATCATTACAAATCCTGGTTCAATTATGGTTATAGATGAAGTCGCCAAACATTTACCGGCCGATGGTTCAGTTTGGATTACAAATAATACAAAATATCACAATGCTTTTAATGGAGGTGAAGAAAATAGAATTCATTTAGTAGCATGTGTTTTAGATTACAAATTTAATTAAATTGAATTTTATTTTTAAAAAAATATGTATTTCTTCAGATCATGCAGGATATAATTTGAAGGAATACATTAAAAACTACTTTATTAAAAATGAAGTTCCTTTATTAGATTTAGGCCCTTTTGAAAATAAATCAGTTGATTATCCTGATTATGCTAAAAAAATCTCTAGGAGAATTACGGCCAAAAAGAGCGATGTAGGCATTTTAGTGTGTGGTTCAGGCACAGGAATGGCTATATCAGCCAACAAAGTTAAAGGTATTAGAGCGGCTGTTTGTTATAATATTAAATCAACTCGTTTGTCCAGAGAACATAATAATGCTAATATAATAGCCTTAGGTTCTAGACTAACTAAAAAAAGTGAAGCAATGAAATTATTAAAAGTTTTTTTAAATACAAAATTTCAAGGTGGCCGTCATTTAAGAAGGGTAAAAAAAATTTAAATAATGTCAAACTTTAATAAATATATCTCAAATGATTATCAAAGTTTTTTTGATAATCATTTGTCAGAAACAGATCCAGATTTATATAACTCAATTAAATCAGAATTAACTAGACAACAACAACATATAGAACTTATTGCCTCTGAAAATATAGTTTCTAAAGCTGTTTTAGATGCTCAGGGATCTATAATGACAAATAAGTACGCGGAAGGATATCCATCAAAAAGATATTACGGAGGATGTGAATTTGTCGATAAAGCTGAAGATTTAGCACTAGAGAGAGTTAAAAAATTATTTGATTGTAAGTACGCAAATGTCCAACCACATTCAGGAGCTCAAGCAAACGGGGCAGTATATCTTGCGCTTTTAAATCCTGGAGACCCTATACTTGGTATGAGCTTGAATTCTGGAGGTCATTTAACTCATGGAGCTAAAGTTTCGATTTCAGGAAAATGGTTAAAATCTTATCACTATGAAGTAGATAAAGTTTCTGGATTAATTAATTATGATGAAGTTGAAAGGTTAGCGAAAGAGCACAAGCCTAAACTTATAATAGCTGGAGGCAGTGCATATTCTCGAATAATTGATTTTAAAAAATTTCGAGATATAGCAAACAAAGTTGGATCTTATTTCATGGTGGATATGGCTCATTTTTCTGGACTAGTTGCAGGCAAAGGATATCCAAACCCTATTCAATATGCAGATGTTGTAACATCAACTACTCATAAAGTTTTGAGAGGCGCAAGAGGAGGTATTATTTTAACAAACAGAGAAGATTTAATTAAAAAAATTAATTCAGCTGTTTTCCCAGGATATCAAGGAGGACCTTTAATGCATGTAATAGCGGCAAAAGCTGTAGCTTTTCAAGAAGCCTTACAACCATCTTTTAGAGTATATATTAAAGCAGTAATTGAAAATGCTAAAATCTTATCGGAAACATTAAAAAATAATGGATTTAAAATTTTTTCAGGTGGAACCGACACTCACTTAATGTTAGTTGATTTAAGACCTTTCAAAGTTAAAGGGAAAAGTGCCGAAATAAGTTTGTGTAATTCTAATATTACATGTAATAAAAATGGTATACCTTTTGATACAGAAAAAATGACTATAACGTCAGGCATTAGACTTGGAACCCAAGCAGCAACAACAAGAGGCTTTGGTTTGAATGAATTTAAAAAAGTAGGAGATTTAATTACTAAAGTTATAGAGGGTTTGTCAAAAAATCCAGACAATAATAGCAAAATTGAATCTGAAGTTAGGAAAGAAGTTATTGAACTTTGCTCAAAATTTCCTATATATAATCATTTAATTAATAATTAATTATGCTTTGTCCTTTTTGTAGAGAAAAAGATACATCCGTTGTTGATTCTAGGCCATCAGAAGATGGAACTGCTATCAGAAGACGAAGACTATGTGGTTGTGAAAGAAAGGAAAGATTTACAACTTTTGAAAGAGTTCAATTTCAAGAACTAACTGTAATTAAAAGTAATGGAAAAAGAGCTCCTTTTGACAGAGACAAAATATCTAAATCAATTAGAATTGCATTAAGAAAAAGACCAATAGAAAGTGATAATATAGAAAAATTCATATCAAAAATTGTAAGGAATTTAGAAGGACTTGGCGAAAGTGAAATTCCAACTGCTACTATTGGAAAATTTATAATGGATGGTCTTTCAAATTTAGATCAAGTTGCTTATGTTCGATTTGCTTCTGTCTACAAAAACTTCAAAGAAGCAAGAGATTTTGAACAATTTATAGGCAATTTAGATGAACATAAATCAAAATAATAGTTTTTTTATAAAACTTGCTTTTAACCAGGCAGCAAATAATCTTGGATCAACTGGCCCAAATCCTTCTGTGGGTTGTATAGTAGAAAAAAACGGAACCGTATTGTCTTCGGGCTGCACATCTATAAACGGGAGACCTCATGCTGAATATAATGCTTTAAATAAAAAAATTAATTTTAAGAATTCAAATATATACATAACTTTAGAACCGTGTTCTCATTACGGTTTAACTCCACCATGTGTTAATAAAATTATCAGAAAAAAGATTAAAAAAGTTTATTTCTCAGTTTTTGATGAAGACAAAAGGAGTAAATACCTTTCAGTTAACAAGTTAAAGAGAAAAAATATTAGAGTAAAAACAAATATATTTAACAGCTATGGTAAAAATTTTTATAAAAGTTATTTTTACAAAAAAAACAATTATTTACCTTATATTGATGCAAAATTGGCAATTTCAAAAGATTATTTTAGTAAAAATAAGTACAAAAAATGGATTACAAACAAACATTCAAGAAAAAGAGCCCATCTACTGAGATCAAGTTATGACTGCATAATATCTACATCAAAAACAATAAACGATGATAATTCTTTTTTAGATTGTAGAATCAAAGGTTTAGAAAAAAAATCTCCATCAGTAATTATCATTGATAGAAATCTAAATTTAAAAAAAAATGTTAAGATCTTAAAAAAAATAAAAAATAGAAAAGTAATTATATTTACTAATAATTTTAACAGATTAAAAAAAAAATATTTTGAAAAAAGGGGTATTAAAATTTTTATTTTCAATAAAATGGAAACTTTAAATGATTTTAAAAATATATTTTTAAAAGTTAAGAAACTGGGTTATTCTAGAATTTTAATTGAAAGCGGTCTAACCTTCATTAATTTTGCCTTGAAAGGTAAATTTTTAGAAAATTTATATATTTTTAAAGCCAATTATAAACTTAAAAACAATGGAATAAACTATTCATCACCTAAAATAATCAAAGGGTTAGCTTTTAAAAAAAAAATTAATGTAAATCTTTTTGGCGACTCATTGTATAAAATAAATTTAAAATAATGTTTAATGGCATAATATATAATCAAGGCACAATCAAAAATATTAAAAGAAATCCTAAATATATTAAGGGAAGTCTTGTTATTGAAGTTGAATCTAACATAAAATTTAAAAAAAATGATGTGGGAGAGTCCGTTTGTTGTGATGGAGTATGTCTCACATTAATTAAAATAAAAAAAAAGTCATTCCTTTTTTATTTATCTAAAGAAACTTTAAAAAGATCAAATTTTAAAAAAATTAAAATCGGCAAATCAATAAATATTGAAAAATCTATATACCATGGAAAGAAAATTTCTGGCCATTATATTCAAGGGCATGTTGATACGACTTCTTTAGTCAAAAAAATTCAAGTTATAGATAAATCTTGGACTATAAATTTAAGTTTAAATAAAAAATTTGAAAAATTAATTGTTGACAAAGGTTCTATTTCTGTAAATGGAGTTTCGCTTACAATTTCTAAAGTTAAAAAAAATGGTTTTGAAATTACAATTATACCTCACACACTTAAACTTACAAATCTTGTACATCTAACAAAAGGTGATTTGGTAAATATTGAATTTGATATTTTTAACAAATACTTAATTAACTTAAAAAAATAATGAAAAATAAATCATCTTCAATAAAAGAAATTATTAAGGATGCCAAAAAAGGCAAAATGTTTATTTTAGTTGACAACAAAGATAGAGAAAATGAGGGAGATCTTGTTATACCAGCATCTAAAATAAATGGAAAAAAAATAAATTTTATGGCAAAACATGGAAGAGGTTTAATCTGTTTAGCTCTTACACCTCAAAAAGTTAAAAGACTTAATCTTCCCCTTATGTCTTTAGTAAATAAATCTAGAACACAAACTGCATTTACAGTTTCCATAGAGGCTAAGAAAGGTATATCTACTGGTATATCAGCAAATGATAGAGCAAAAACAATTAGAGTTGCTATAAATCCAAACTCTTCAAAAAAAGATATAGTTTCTCCTGGACATGTGTTTCCTTTAGTTGCAAAACAAGGAGGGGTTTTAGAGAGGGCTGGTCATACTGAAGCTTCAGTTGATATATCTAAACTTGCAAAATTAAACCCTAGTGCAGTTATTTGTGAAGTAATGAACGAAGACGGCACAATGGCAAGATATAAAGATTTAGTCCCTTTCGGTAAAAAACATAAATTAAAAATTGCAAAAATTGAAGACCTAATATCGTACCGTCTTAAAAATGAAAGGTTAGTAAAAGAAATTTCTAGTAAAAAAATAAATATTAAAAAATTTGGAGTTTTCAATTTGAGAACTTTTAAAAGTAAATTGGATAAAGCTGAACATTATGCTGTTACTAAAGGCAAATTTAATATAAACAAAGCATCAAGAGTAAGAGTTATATCGACAAATATAATTGATAGTTTTTTTAACTTTAACAAGAATATATTTAAAAATTCTCTTAAATATTTAAACAAATTTAACAATTTTGCTTTAATTTTAGTTAAAAGAACTGATACTAACTCTTACTCTTTAGAAAACAGCAATGTATTAAGGTATTATGGTATTGGAGCTCAATTGATAAAAGAACTTAAAATAAAAAAAATGATTTTAGTTTCTAGATCAAGAAAACGTGTAATTGCTTTAAAAGGTTATGGTATTAAAATTACTAAACAAGAGATTATAAAATAATGAGTAAAGTATGTATTGTTATTTCAACTTATAATTCTGGAATTACTAATCAGCTATATAATTCAACAAAAAAAAAATTATTAAAATCTAAAATTAATAAAATTCACACTGTAAAAGTTCCTGGATCATTTGAAATTCCTGTTGCTATATCACGGCTTTCAAAAAAGTACGACGGATTTATAGCAATTGGTTGTATTATTAAAGGTGAAACAGAAAATTTTAATTTAATTTCAAAATCAATTACTGATGCAATTATGCTTCTATCAACAGTTGAAAAAAAACCAATAGGAAATGCAATATTAACTTGTTTTAATAAAAAACAAGCTCTTAAAAGGTTTGATAAAGGCTCTGAAGCTGCAAATGCTGTTATAGAAGTTTTAAAAAATGTCCCAAGAAAATAAAAAGATTTTAAGTCCAAGAATCAGAGTTATTCAAAAGCTTTATGGTTCATTAATTAATCCTGATGATATAATCGATTATCCTAAGAGTCAGTATAAAAAATTTATAAAAGATGTTGTTCAAGGAACTTTAGAAAGGAATGAATTAATTCAAGAAACTGTTAAAAAACACTTAGGTGAAGATCTAAATCTACCAAGAACTGACAAATTACTTAAACTTATTATTTTTGCCGCAGTCTATGAGCTCATGTTTAAACACAATAATCCAACAAAAGTGATAATTAGTGAGTATTTAAAAACCTCAGAACATTTTTTAGAACAGGCTCAGATTAAGTATTTAAACGCAATTTTAGATAAAATTTCAAAAAAAATAAGGGCAAAATAATAAATAATAAAGAAAATTTTAATTAAATAACTTGCCTTTTCCTACTTAATTTGCCATTTTGCCAACTTTAATTAATTATGCAATCAAGTTTTGAATTATTATATTTAATAGCTTTCACCGGCATAATTGCCGTAGCTTATAGCTATCTACTATCTGGACAGATTCTATCTGCTAACCCTGGAAATCAAAAAATGCAAGAAATTGCGGAGGCAATTCAAATCGGTGCTAAGGCATATTTAAATCGACAATACAAAACAATAGCTATTGTCGGATTCATAGTTTTAATTATTGTAAGTTATTTTTTTAGTATTTTAGTTGGATTAGGTTATTTTATTGGAGCTTTTCTTTCAGGAGTAGCAGGATATGTAGGTATGTTGATTTCTGTTAAGGCTAATGTGAGAACAGCGGAAGCTTCAAGAAAAAGTTTACAAAATGGTCTAACTATAGCTTTTAAGTCGGGAGCCATAACAGGTTTATTGGTTGCTGGTTTAGCTTTACTATCAATTACTGTTTACTATACGGTTTTGATTGCGGCTGAAGTTAATGGAAGAGAAATTATTAATGCATTGGTTGCTTTAGGATTTGGAGCATCGCTAATCTCTATTTTTGCTCGACTCGGTGGAGGTATTTTTACTAAAGGTGCTGATGTTGGAGCTGACTTAGTTGGTAAGGTTGAGGCAGGAATTCCAGAAGATGATCCAAGAAATCCAGCAGTTATAGCAGATAATGTTGGAGACAATGTAGGAGATTGTGCAGGAATGGCTGCAGATCTTTTTGAAACTTATGCAGTAACAATAGTAGCTACAATGGTTTTGTCTTCTATATTTTTTGTTAATGATTTAAACATGATGATTTATCCTTTAGCGATAGGATCGTCATGTATAATCACTTCTATTGTTGGAACTTTATTTGTTAAACTTGGAAAAAGTAAAAATATAATGGGCGCACTTTATAAAGGTTTTGTAACTACGGCCATTTTATCTTTGATTATTTTATACCCAGTAACAGAGTCAGTTGTAGGATTAAATAAAACTTATATAATTGCTAATAATTCATTTACAGGACTTGATCTTTATATTTGTGGAGTTGCAGGATTAGTCATAACTGGATTGTTAATATGGATAACCGAATATTATACTGGAACGAATTATAGACCAGTAAAAACTGTAGCTAAGTCCTCAACAACAGGGCATGGCACTAATGTTATTCAAGGTCTTGCTATTTCTATGGAGGCCACAGCTATACCTGCAATTATAATTATAGTTGGAATACTTTTTACTAATTCTTTGGCTGGATTATACGGGATAGCTATTGCAGTTACATCTATGCTAGCTTTGACTGGTATGGTTGTTGCACTGGATGCTT
>MDTG01074168.1_pt1 | contig 18304 bp, 23 predicted proteins | sample 811421 | NCBI WGS metagenome assembly MDTG01 (sample SAMN05326645, study PRJNA326480) | marine metagenome | isolation source: seawater | place: Pacific Ocean: South East | collected 2011 | reverse complement strand
TCTGGTGCCCAGAGGTGGAATCGAACCACCGACACGAGGATTTTCAATCCTCTGCTCTACCAACTGAGCTATCTGGGCATAAATCTATTGTGCGCACAGTCAAAACTGCCGGGTATTAAACCTTCTCATCTTTATATCGTCAACACTATAGTGGTTAAAATTATATTTTAGGTGGTACATAGCCTTCGACCTGATCTATTTCTTTGCCAGAAAAGAACTTCTCTCTCTGCTCGCTTATATAAGTCCTCGCTGAAATATCCATCATATTTAAATGTTTTTCATTAATTATTCGAGTTTGATGCTCAAGCCAATTATTCCACGCTTTCTTTGAAATATTCTCAAAAATTTCAATCCCCTTTGGGCCGGGAAAAGGTGGGTTATCCAACCCTTCTAACTCTTCCCCCATTTTTTTACAGACCACTTTACGCACCATATGCTGTTACCTTTTTTTTATTTTAACCAATAGATCGATTACCGGCTTTGGCATACCAATTTCTTGCGGTTTATTGAAATCATACCAAAGGATGTCTTTTCTATTTAATTCCTTGCTCTCTGTCGATAATTCTATCATGACTGGCGTATAATCTAAGTGGTAATGACTAAAAGAATGGCGATTAGATGGAAGTATTGTCCATGTTTTAGAAGACTGCCCAACCTCATCGCAAGAATTAGAAATCTCTTTAATATCATCACATTCTGGAAATGCCCAAAGACCACCCCATAGTTTGCTTATTGGACGTTTTTTCATCAAAAATTTACCGTCTGAATTAACTATAATTAAAAAATAAACAGATTTAGAGGGTATTGTCTTATTAGGTTTTTTTTTCGGATAATTTTCAGGGTTTCCCGCGATAAAACTCCTGCAGTTATAACTAACAGGGCATTTATAACATTTTGGTTTTGATCGAGTACAAAGAGTAGCGCCTAAATCCATAATTGCTTGTGTGTAATCTGCGATTCTTACAGTCGGAGTATAATTTTTGGCTACCTTCCATAACAACTTCATTGTTCTACTGTGTCCAGTCCAACCATCAATGGCCTCGTGTCTTGCAAACACTCTTTTGACATTACCATCTAATATAGATTCGTTTTTTTTATAAGCGATTGCGCATATAGCACCTGCGGTTGACCTGCCTATTCCAGGCAAACTTTCTAAGCTCTCCAATGTATTTGGAAATATACCTTGGAAGTTATTTTTAATAATTTTTGCTGTTTTATATAAATTTCTGGCGCGAGCGTAATAACCAAGTCCGCTCCAATGATGAAGCACTAAATCCTCGTTAGCTTGAGTGAGAATTTCTAGATTTGGGAAAGTTTCCATAAAACGATTATAGTATGGTATGACAGTACTTACTTGTGTTTGCTGCAACATTATTTCAGAAACCCATACGGAATAAGCTGAGGGATTTTTTTGCCATGGTAAATCTTTACGACCAAACAAATCAAACCATTGTAATAATTTAATCGAAAAAGTATCTGATTGAGAAATAGATATTTTTTTTAGTTCGCTGCTCGTCACTACTTAAATATACCTTTCAATAAACCATCTATGACCTGCTCTTTGATATCTTTAGGTTTTGTCTCGACATCGTCCCCAGACTGATTTCCTATAGATTCGGATAGCTTAGAATTAAGCAAATTATCAAATAACTTTTCTTTTATTTTTTTCTTGAGTATATGATTGATAAATTCTTTGTCTGGCAAACAAAGAACACTTCCATCATCAAAAGACCCTTTGCAGCGTAAAGGCATATCTTTATTCCTTATACTTTTACTCTTTATTGGACATCCATTTTTAGAAGTTTTTTCACCATCTAATTTAGCTTTTAAAACAAAATTATAAGACTGATCACTCAAATTTACATTACCATCTCCCCTAACAGATAAGTTACCTATTCCACTAGTAAAATTTGGAATAGTGACAATCTGTTTTTTTAGCAAAAATTTCGATTCAAAATTCCTTACTTCAGTATAATTAGGCCACTTAAACTCAGAAAATGAACGTTTTTCTATTATAGCTGCCATATCACAATAGCTCTTCTCAAAATTAAATTTATTAAACTTCAAATTTTTTGCATTTATATTACCGCTTGCATTCATATTTTCTATTAGTTCGTTTTTGGTAACACCTCGACTAATACCATTAAAATCTGCAGTGAAAAGTCCTTCAATATCTGAATAATCACTAAGATAAATTAGTATATTTTTTATGTCCAAGTCTGTGAATTTGTGTGTAAATATTATGCTATTACTATCACTTGTATTAATACGTGAATTTAATTTAAACGTTCCATGAAAAATTTCACCAGATAGATCTGCTATCTCTATAATCTCCTTGTTTGAAAATAAATTAAGATGAATATTTTTTACTTTTATTTGATCAAAAGTGAGGCTATCGAGATTAATTTCAATATGGCCTTTGCCCCCATGGAGATATGAGAGTGGAGTTAATATCGGTGCCAAAAATATAGCTTGATCTTGGTTTTTCTCATTAATTCTTGTATTTTTAATTTCAGTTACACTATTTTTTGTAATGGATGTTGGAAAATTAAGGTTGGAGCCAGTAAGACTAATTTTTAGTTCACGTTGACCCTCGAGTTTCAGTGAAGCATCTCCAGTCAAAATAAAATCATTAAGTGAGCTAGTTATATTGTTTATAGCTATAGATTTTTTAGACAAGGAGAAATTCATCTGTATTGCAAATTTTTTCAACTCTTCGGGGATATTTTCAAAAGGTAACTCATGCATACTATTATTTATCACCGATATGCTTCCTCCTACAGTAGCCTTGCCTCGTAAATCATTTGCTATTAGATTACCCTCTAATTTAGTTGAACCAATATCGCTACTGAAGGTTTTAAGTTCAACGTGATGGTTATTAATATCGTATTCAGCATCAAGATCCACTTTGGTTGGTAAATCAGTGACGCCATCCATTTTAAGCAAGCCTGAAAGACTAATTGTTGCAGAAAAAATATTGTCGTCTATATTAATATCCCTACCGGAAAAATTGATTTCATCAAGTTCTATTGATTTTTGATTTACATCTATCATAGTCAGCTTAGAATTTTTAACATTTAAATTTGCAATATCCAACTCAAAAGGAAGATCTAGTGAATCGAAATTATTTAATTTCTCTTCAGCTATTAGTGGGGGATCACTAGGATTATTATCTTGCTCCTCGGTTGCTTTAATAACTATATTTGCATTTTTTACTGTTACAGCTTTTAGACGAATTGTTTTCCCCAATATAGCCAACCAATCAAGACTGAAATTGGCTTCATCAAATCTAATACTTGGAATATCCATTCCTGACATTGACACATCAGCAGTTCTGACTGATAAGCTTGGAAAAAATGACCAACTAAGATCACCATCTATTACCAAATTAATATCCCTATCTTTAGCAAGCTCAGTAATTTGTGGCTTATAGTCATTTGGATTCATCTCATAAATAAAAAATGAGCCAGCCATCACAGCACCCAAAATTAATATACCTAAGAGCCAGATAAAGATCCTGAGAAGTTTCAACGTAAATACCCCTGTAAGTAATTATCTTTAAATTAATCCAAGAAAAAGCCAGTCCCATGAAGATTAATATAATCTAATTATCGATTTCAATATGCGATTTTATTAGACTTTTCAAAAAATTTATATTTTTATTAGAAAAATTAGAGATTTTATAAATGTATACAGGTTTTTCGCACTGAAAAATCAAACAAATAATGCCTTATTTCGTTGGAAGTCATTTGTTAGCCTTATAATATTGCTGACTTAATCGCCTGTATGTGTGATCATAATATCTCAGGATATTATTCTTGCTACCGGGCTTAATTTTTAAAACCGCTCGATAAAGTCAAAGGGTCAGCATATGGAGAAAAAACCTATGGTAGAACGGAAAGCCAAAGTAAGTCGTGACACACTTGAAACTCAGATTGCTGTTGAAATAAACCTTGATGGTACAGGTAAAGCTAATTTTGAAACGGGAGTGCCCTTCTTGGACCATATGTTAGACCAAATTTCACGACATGGTTTAATTGATATTACTGTAAAGGCAAATGGTGATACAGAGATTGATGATCATCATACTGTTGAGGATGTAGGAATAACTATTGGTCAAGCATTTAAAGATGCGTTAGGCGACAAAAGAGGTATTCGGCGTTATGGACATGCTTATGTTCCATTAGACGAAGCTTTATCAAGGGTTGTTGTAGACTTTTCAGGACGACCAGGTCTAGAAATGTTTGTAGATTTTTGCCGTCCGAAGGTGGGAGATTTTGACGTAGATCTAACATATGAATTTTTTCAGGGTTTTGTTAACCATGCCGGGGTCTCACTGCACATTGATAATATTCGAGGACATAATGCTCATCATCAAATTGAAACTATATTTAAAGCCTTTGGGAGGGCATTACGAATTGCTGTAGAGCATGATCCGAGGATGGTAGGTTTGATGCCTTCAACTAAAGGAACCCTATAGAATAATAGGGTTTATTAGCTCCATAAATTGGCTTAAGGGTAGCACTTCAATTAATTAATCCATTAACCTTAAGTATATTTCAGCTAGATTACTGTAATGGATTATATGTCCAATTCAAAGACCACTATAGTGGAATTGATATCGTAAAAATAAATAACCAAATCGTTATCTTTTTTTCATACTCATATCTATTACCTTTATTAATCTAACTCCTAAATAGTCTTAATCTTATTGGCTATATTTATAGACATCAAGTGAGTCTGTCCCTTAAGCGTTACAAAGAACAACGAAAATTGAAAACGCTTTGATTTGGAGATACTCTATAACTGATAGAGATTCAACTCTGAGGTGTGTTATGGGAATAGTTTCATATCTTTTCTGTGTGCTCATTTGTTACTGCTGGCAAATGAAAGGTTTTTATCTAGAGCAAGAGCTTTGGCATAATCTGGATGAGAAAAAATATACACAGATAGAAGCAGATTACTATCTCAATAGGCTTGAGACCGATAAACGACAGATGTGGTTATGGAGTTTCATAGGTGGTTTTTATCTAATGGGTCCTGTTTATTTGCTAATCTTCAAGCTTTTTGAGTAAAAATATAAGAGTCTTAAAAAAGCAAAATATATAGTGGATGATTCTATGACATTTTTGGATGGCGAAAATGCAGCGAAGGAAGAAATTAGAATTCATGGATTTGATTTAGAGCTTTGGAATGAGTTTTTAAAACATCCAAAAGATTTTAAGAAACTATTTAGTAAAGCCCTAGTTGATAAATCTGAGGAATTTATAGAAGGATATAAGAGTTATTGCAGCTCGTACGCGCTGTGGGCAGATACAATCTCCTATAGGGATAATTTACCATCATGGAGAACTCCATGGAAAAATGCACCTGAAGAGGAAAATGATGGGTCTAATGACGAAAAAAAAGATTAAGCAGTAACTTTGTTAGGAGGCATAGCGTGTTTGATAGCTTATTTATTTTCAATAAAGAAAGGTCGCCATTGCAGGCGCTGGGGTTTTATATTGTCTTTTTTTTCGCAGGTATAGCGATAGCTGTAGCTGTAGGTGCAATTTTTTCAATTAACTATGAATCTGGTTATTTAGCTGGACAAATTATAGCTTTCATCTATTGTATTTTTATAGGATATTTAATACTTTCTGAAAAAGGTCAATTAAAAAGCGGGTATTCAATTTCAATTTTTATGATAGCAATTTTAGCTTACTTTTTTGGATGTTTAGGTGGACTAGTTCCTGTTGCTTATTTATCCACAATTAAAAGTTTACGATTTTAGTAAATTGATTTTAACTAGAAAAAATAGGATTCACACGAAATGAAAACATTAACTAAAATATTCATGTTGGTAATCGTGTTAATGTTCACGTCTTCCTCTTTGAGCGCATGGACTAAAGTGAAAAAAATTGATGATGGAACTGTCTATTATGTGGATTTTAAGAGTATTAAAAAACAAGGTGGATATTCTTATTTTTGGGCTTTATCCGATAGCCCGAAGGCATGCATACATGGTCATTTATCTGGTAAAATCTATAAAAAAGTTGATTGTATGTTAATGCGTTATCAGGATTTACGTTTTATAAATTATAAGCAACCTATGGGTCTTGGCCCCGAGGATAGAGAGAGTTATTACAGTCCAAAAAATCATGATTGGAAATATCCTAAACCTAACTCATCATCAGAGGCAACTTTAAAGGCAGCCTGTGGTGAATAATACACCAAGGAGTGCATTATGTTCTTTACAGAAACTACTTCATTTATCCGTAATGAGGTAGACAGATGATAATACGCATAATATCGGGGCTTATAGCAGCTAGTCTAGCCTTTCTTATTGGTGTGGGTGGTTATATTTTAGAAGTTTTAGGTATTCTTCTTCTAATTGGTTTTTTTATAGTTTGGTCTATAAATAGAAAAGATTAAAGATAGATGCAAATCTGCTCCTGATAATTTGTAATCTTTATAACAATATACAAAAAAGGATCAATTAGAAATGAAAACACAAATAAAATCTGCACTACTTCTGCTGTTAGCTTCTACATACATAAATTTAGCTCTTGCTGGTGGCGAAAAAATACGTTAGCTCAAATATTCCAACTGCTACTTCTTCAACAGCTTTCTCATCTAATACAGCTATATCACAAAATATAAAATTAAGTGAAAAGTTTAAGGGTTTTGCTTTAGAGTTTTCTGGTGGATACCAAGATACTGATAGCAATGGAGATAGTTCTCCCAAAGTTAACGGTGTTTCACAAACAAGTGTCACCACATCAGGTTTTGATGATTCAGATAGCATTTATGGAATAGGCGGGAGCTACAACTTTGCCATCAGCAAAAAATACCTGCTAGGTATCGGTTTTGATTATAACCTTAATGATATTGATATAGTAAAAAAGTAAAGCTACTGCTCATGTTGAGGATGGTTTAACCATTGACTGGAATAAATACGAACTTAAAGACCTCTTTAGTGTATACATTAAACCGCAACTAGTTATTGATGAAGATAAGCTAATCTATGCCAAGCTGGGTTACGTAAGTGCTGACTTATCAATTATGAGCGGTGATTCCGAGTACGTCTCTTCATCAAACGAGAGTATGCATGGGTACACAGTTGGGGCGGGCTATAAACAAGCATTCAGTCAATCTTTTTTTGGGTTTTTTGAAGTCAATTACACACAGTTTACAGAAGAATCAGCACTCGCAAATTATACTAATTTTGGCGGCGATTACGTCCAAAGTTCTGATCTCGATATAGATTTATACGCTGTCAAAGTTGGTATAGGTTATCAATTTTAAATTTTAACTTGTTGGTGAGGCTTCAGTGGATGCTCGATCCTTTTATTTAACTCGACCTCTCAACATCCTGCTGTTATTTTCATACTTCTGTTATATTTAACAGGGCATTTAACTGGTCTGCTTCTGACTTTGGTGGGATAATCTTTTCAATAACGATAAGTTGTTATTGCTATTACTACCTTATTATAATCTTCCTCTACTGGCTCTAAAACTTAAGGGGTTTTATATCATGTTTGATAAAATAAAAAATAAGTCAAAAGATTTAAATGATTCTATTAAAGAGAAAGTAGGCGAGTTGGGTGGTAAAGCTACGTCACTTTTGGGTGATGGGTTATCTGAAATTAACGGGCTTAAACCTGTATTGGAAAAATCAGGATTTATAATAGGTGACGTTTTTTTTGGCTTATCATTTCCACCCAAAATCGGCATCATCGTTGAGCAAAAAGCTGGTGGAGTCAAAAACCTTGATAATCTCTCTGATAATGAAAACTTATCTAAGCTTCAGTCAGCAATAATTTCCTCTATACAAAAAGTTTATAAAATGAATGAGATGGTAGAAAACCATGATCACACCATTGGTCAGATTGAAATTGAAATGGGGCTACCACCAGGTATTAAAGTGCATTTAAATTCCAAAGAATCAAGGGCATTTGCTTCTTAAATAAAACTTCTAAAAGTAGCCTAAATTTATCCCACGGGAGGAGCTTTTTTTATATGCATAGCTGGATTCCTCAATCATAAATACGGTTAGTATTATGCATGCATTAATCATTTAACACCTGATTCATAAATATAAATCCGTGGTAAAATTGTTAAGGGAGCGAGGGAGGTTGTTCCATAAGCTGATTATATATAGCACCCCCCCATACATAAAACAGCTGAATTTGAAAAAACTTATTATTAGGGTAATCTGTTTAAAAAAGGAATAAGGATTCTCCGTAATGAAAACACTAATAACCACACTTTCTTTTATCACTTCTATCGCCTCCAAGTTGGAGTAAGACTATGCGTGATTTGGTGCAACGTGATGGTATTTACTATAAGAAATCCTCTGATGTTCCCTTTTCTGGAAAGGTAACTGAGTCACATAAAGGTTTAATAACGAATGGTAAAAAAGAGGGTGAGTGGAGTCGTTACTTCGTTGGCGGTCAGTTACATTACAAAGGTAACTACAAGAATGGCAAGATGGAAGGTGAGTGGATTACTTACCACCGTAAAGGTCAGTTAAATTCCAAAGGTAACTACAAGAATGGCAAGATGGAAGGTGACTGGGTTGTTTACAGTGGGAACGGAATTCCATATAAATCAAAAACAGGAACCTTCAAGAACGGAGTGAAGATTAGTGACTGACAGACTAATCACGCAACAAGTTATTTATTCCAAATAGTAAATTTTTTGAATAATGTGTAGTTGATTCCAGCAAAAATTAAGGATGTTCCTCCTAGAAGTTTAATACCTCCTTCTAAAATTGTATAAAAGCTAGTTGGATTAGAGAATATTGCAATAATAAAAAAAAACATAAATAAAGTATAATTAAGGTTAATGATTAACTTCAGCTTCTCCATCATAGTTTATTGTCCTGTGGGCGTAATTTGATTAGTTTTCAACTGAATAACATTACCCTACTTTCAGCCTTAAGCTTCTATCGTATTTGACAGGGCATTGTGATAATCTTCGTTTAATTTTTATAGGATAAGCTCTAGAATATCTGTAGGTAGTTTTGTTTTTTATTGAAACATAGGGTGGTAATTTCATAATCTGTGGCTAAATCTGTGGCTAAAACACGATTATACATCATACATAAAATAGTAAAACCCAGGAAATACAAGGCTTATGAGTCAATATGAACAGCTGATTGCAGTGCTTGATTATGGAATGGGTAATTTGCATTCTGTGTCTAAAGCTCTGGAGAGGGTTGCACCAAAAGCTAAGGTTATAATCACGCAAAACCGAAAAGATATAATTGATGCGGATAGATTAGTTTTTCCAGGAGTTGGTGCCATAAAGGACTGTATGTCTAATATTAGAGGTCTTGGATTTGATAAATTAATTATTGAAGCTATCACCAGAAAACCAGTTCTAGGCATTTGTTTGGGAATGCAAGCCTTGCTTCAAGGTAGTGAAGAAAACAATGGGATCAGTTGTCTGGGTGTTTTTCAAGGTAACGCTAAATTTTTTAGTCAGGAAATAAAAAATGGGGGTAATGAAAGGCTAAAAGTACCTCATATGGGTTGGAATCAAGTTCACCAAGAAAATGACCACCCAATCTGGCACGGAATAGAGCAGAATGAGCATTTTTATTTTGTGCATAGCTATTTTGCCGCAAACTGCTCACGAGAAAATATAACTGGGTGTACTGACTATTCAATTAACTTTGCTTCAGCATTAGCATCCAAAAATTTATTTGCAGTACAATTTCACCCTGAAAAAAGTCACTCAGCTGGACTTCAATTACTTGAAAATTTCATAAGCTGGGATGGATCCTAATTACAACAAACTAAATAGTAGGAATATTTTTTGTTAATTATACCCGCAATTGATCTAAAAGATGGGAAATGTGTTCGCCTAAGACAAGGTCGTATGGAGGATTCGACTATTTTCAGCGGCAGTCCACTTGAAACTGCTCGTCGGTGGATAGAGGCAGGGGCGAGGCGACTGCATCTAGTTGACTTGAACGGAGCCTTTGCTGGAAATCCAGTTAATAGTCAGGCGGTCAAAGAAATTGCAAAAAACTACCCTCGTATACCTATCCAAATTGGTGGTGGAATCCGGAATGGTAACACTATTGAGGCCTACCTTAATGCAGGTGTCAAATACGTCATAATTGGAACTAAAGCTGTAAAGGATCCAAATTTTGTCACAGAGATGTGTAGGCAATTTCCTGATCGTATCATTGTTGGTATTGATGCAAAAAAAGGTCAAGTTGCAACTGACGGTTGGGCCAAAGTAACAGCAGTAAAAGCGACTGACTTAGCTAAAAAATTTGAGTGCGACGGTGTGAGCGCTATAATTTATACTGACATAGATCGGGATGGCATGATGCAAGGTGTAAATATTGAAGGTACTATTACGATGGCAAAAGCCTCCTCCATCCCAGTTATTGCATCGGGAGGTATTACTGACATGCGAGACATATCAGCTCTAAATAATATTACAGAGCCAACTATATTTGGTGCTATAACAGGAAGAGCAATCTATGAGGGGACCCTAAACGTCACCAATGCTCAGAAAATTTGTGATGACTATCAACCATCTAATTAATAAATTTATATATAGTATTAATTATATATTTAGCTCTGATACTATATCTTTGGTTGGTTTAGTTACCCCATGTGGCTTCGGTCTACCTTTGGTATCAACATGCACAAAAACTAAATCAGAAACCTGAGTAATAATATTCGTTGTTTTTTTGTTTCTTACAACACAAGATAAAGTTAGTGAGGTAGTCCCAAGGCTTATTAATTCTGTGCCTATTTCTATAATATCTCCGATTCTTGCTGTAGAAACAAACTCAACCTTAGAAATCATCTTAGTAACTAATTTTTCAGAACCAATTTGACAGGTCGCAAATATAAATGCCTCTTCATCTATCCATGCTAAAACTCGACCTCCGAAAAGAGTCCCGTTTGAGTTTAAATCTTTAGCGCTGATCATTTTTCTAGTTCGGAATAACATAATTTTCCAGAATATAAATTTTATAATTTAATTATGACATTTTAACGAATATTAACTAGATATTTTTTATACAATAGTATTTATTTTCATTTACAGTGAAGCCAAATTGACAGGAAAAATAAAATAATATCAGCTGTTAACTTAAATGTAAGATAACATAGTAATTTGAAACTTATTAAATACAAAATCCTATAAAACAATGGAAAGCGTTTGTAATGATTGATAAAGAAAAATTAATGATCTATTTAAAAAAAACCATATCGAAGAAATCTAATCGATTACCACTAGTTATAGGCCTAGCGGTATTAATTTGGATGACCAGTGGGCTATTTTCAAGTGGTAAGCGTGCTGATTTATCGAACGAAAACTTGTTAAAACAAAAGATGACTGTTGAGGTTTCAGGTATAAAATCAGAGGAAGCTGAAGATTTCATCACTATAAGAGGTGAGATTGAGCCATTTAGAAAAATAGAAATTAAATCGCATCTGGCCGCACATGTACTAGAAATTCTAGAGAATGAGGGTGCTTATATATCGGATGGAGACCTTATATTTAGACTTGCCAATGTCGATCGTTCAGCGCAGTTTTTTATTACAAAAGCAAAAATTTCTAAGAGTTTAAATAAGATAGTACAACTTGAGGCCCTAACTTCAGACGATCAAAATAAATCAATTAAATTGATAGAGGCTCAGAAAGAATTATCTATTTTGAGATCTAAAATTAGAAATATATTAGTAGAGCGTGGAAATATATTAGTAAAGGCGCCATTTAGCGGAATACTAGAGGAGCAGATTGTAGAGGTAGGCAGTTATGTCGAAAAAGGAGAGATCTTAGCTACTCTTTTGGACGAGTCAAGTCTGAAAGCCACTGGCTATGTCTCCCAACAAAATATTGAGAGACTCAAACTTGGTCAAAAGGTAAATGTTTACTTACTAAACGGAAATAAATCAGACGCAACTCTGACATATATCGCTAATTTAGGGGATTCAAAAACCCATAGCTATAAAATTGAGGCTCAACTGAATAATCCTCACGAAGGAATTAAATCTGGTGCAAGTGCTAGGATTGAAATAATCGTAGGGTCTGTGGCTGCTCACTTTGTATCAGCAGCAAATCTTTCTTTAGACATGGAAGGTAATATAGGAATCAAATCTGTAAATAAAGAAAGTATTGTTAACTTCCATAAAATTGAAATTCTACGCACAGAAAAAGAAGGAGTATGGGTTACAGGGTTGCCTAATAAAATTAAAATCATAACCCAAGGTAGTGGTTTTGTTGGAGAAGGGGAATCTGTAAAACAGATTTCCAAATTCTGAGGCAGTATGTCTAATGACAATTATCGATTTATCTTTCTCGCGAAGCAGAACAGTACTTTTAACACTGCTCTTCATATTGATTTTTGGTTCCATTGCATATCAAGATATACCTAAAGAAGCTGAACCAGATATTGCTATTCCTTTTATCTATGTTTCTATGAGGCATGAAGGCATATCCCCTGAGGATGCTGAGAGGTTGCTTGTCAAGCCAATGGAGAAGGAATTACAGTCAATAGTTGGACTAAAAGAAATGCGTAGTAACTCTGGAGAGGGTTATGCTTCGGTTCAACTTGAGTTTAATGCAGGCTTTGATAGTAAAAAAGCAAAATCGGACGTCCGAGAAAAAGTAGATACAGCTAAGACTAGACTTCCAGATGACACCGACGAACCAAAAGTAATCGAAATAAATGTAGCGCTATTCCCAGTGTTGACCGTATCACTCTCGGGTGCAGTTCCTGAGAGGACTTTAGTTAAGATTGCTAGGTCGATGCAAGACCGAATTGAATCTCTACCTGGGGTGCTAGAAGCCGAAATAAGCGGTGACAGAGAGTCAATTCTTGAGATATTAGTTGATCCAGCGGTAATGGAAACTTATGAGGTTAAATATGATGAGCTTTTTTCTTTTATAAGGAACAACAATTTATTAGTTGCAGCGGGGGCTATAGATTCTGGTGCTGGTCGATTTGTACTTAAAGTACCAGGAGTGATCGAAAATCTAGATGATGCTTTGAATTTACCAGTCAAGGTTGTGGAGGATCGTGTTGTTACATTCGGTGATGTTGCTACTGTCAAAAAAAGCTTTAAAGATCCTCAGGGTTTTGCACGTGTCGAGGGAGAGCTCGCTGTAACTCTTGAAATCAAAAAAAGAGTTGGCGCTAATATAATCGAAACCGTTAATAATGTTAAAAAGCTCATAGAGGATGAGCGCTACTTGCTACCAGCCTCCCTAGAAATTACCTATATGCAAGACAAATCAAATAAAATTAGAACTATGCTGAACGATCTCCAAAATAATATACTTTCAGCAATTATTCTTGTTGTTATTGTGATGATAGCGGCTTTGGGCTTCAAGTCAGCTCTCCTAGTTGGCTTAGCAATACCTAGTTCATTTCTTGCTGCAATACTTGTATTGAATTCGCTAGGTTATACCCTAAACATTGTTGTTCTTTTCAGTTTAATTCTTGTTGTAGGTATGTTGGTTGATGGAGCTATTATTGTAATAGAACTTGCTGATAGACGAATGAGTGAAGGAATGGCTCCTTACGATGCATATTTATCAGCTGCCAAACGTATGGCATGGCCAATAACAACCTCGACAATAACAACGCTCGCTGTTTTTATGCCCCTACTTGTTTGGCCGGGTATGGTTGGAGAATTCATGAAATTCCTGCCAATTACAGTAATGATCGCTCTATTTGCGTCTTTATCTATGGCGTTAATTTTTTTACCTGTATTGGGTTCAGTTCTTAATAAAAATACAACGTATGCAATAAAAACAATTGATGGCCCCATAACAGAAAAATACACTAAGTTCCTGAGAAAGCTTTTAACGATTCCCGGTAAGACACTCGGAATTTCTTTTTTGATCATGGTATCTGTCTTTATTTTGTATAGTTTTTTAAATAAGGGTCTTGAGTTTTTTCCTGATATAGAGCCTGAATTCGGATTAATACAAATTCAAGCGAGAGGCGATCTATCAATATATGAAAAAGATGAGCTCGTAAAAAAAGTTGAGAGTCGGATAGAGGGGATGGAAGAACTTCGATCAATATATGCAAAATCATTCAATAGAGTGGCCCGAAATAATAATAGTGCAGATCTAATTGGCTCAATCCAGTTAGAGTTTATTGATTGGGATAAAAGGCGCCCTGCCGCAGAAATATTCAATGAAATGAAACGGTTAATTTCAGATATTCCAGGAATTAAAGTTGAATTTATAAAGTCGAAAGATGGACCAGCTTCAGGCAAACCTATTCAACTTGAGTTTAGTTCTTATGACTTTTCTTTGATTTCTCCAGCCATAAAAAGAGTTCGAGAAATAATGATTAATCAAGGCGGCTACGTAGGCATTGAGGATGATCTACCCTTGCCTGGTATTGAGTGGCAAATAACTGTTGATAGAGCTCTGGCTGCTCGTTATGGAGCGGATATAGCTTTACTAGGACAATCAGTAAAGCTAATTGCATCAGGTATAAAAGTAACTGATTATCGTCCAGACGATAATGATGATGAAGTTGATGTTATAGTTAGGTTTCCTATCGATAATCGTCATTTAGATCAATTGAATGAATTACGTATTTCAACTAATGTAGGAATGATACCAGTTAAGAACTTTATAACTATAGAGCCCGCCTCTAAAAGTGGCTCGATAGCAAGAGTGGACTCAAGAAGGACAAATACCTTAAGAGCAGATGTTGCTGAAGGAGTTTTGCCGGATACTCAACTAAAGGAGCTAAGAAAATCACTTAAGCCGTTGGCTTCTAGCTCACAGGTATTTATAAAATTTAAAGGGGAAGATAAAGAAAAACGTCAAGCGATGCAATTCTTGCTAGGTGCCTTTCTTACTGCATTATTATTGATGACCCTAGTCTTAGTGACACAATTTAATAGTATTTTTCAATCATTAATAGTTCTTTCCGCAATAGTTTTTTCTACCACAGGTGTACTTTTGGGTCTTCTGATCACAGCCCAACCATTTGGGATAGTTATGGTTGGGCTAGGTATCATCGCGTTAGCGGGGATAGTTGTGAACAATAATATCGTGTTAATAGACACTTATAATCGAATGAAAAAAAATGGGCTTAACCCATATGATGCAGCACTTGAAACTGGAAAGAGAAGGCTTCGACCAGTTTTTCTTACTGCTTTTACGACTGTATTAGGGTTAATGCCAATGGTGCTAGCAATGAATATAGATCTCGTTAATCGAAATATAAGTTTTGGAGCTCCATCAACGCAATGGTGGACGCAACTTGCTAGCGCAATTGCTGGTGGTTTAACATTTGCCACTCTATTAACACTTATGTTAACTCCGTGCTTGCTTTTACTTGGTGAGGAAATTTGGGGGAAATTATCTGTAGTTAGAGAGTATGCTTATAAAATTCTTCTATCCTTTAAGAAATATTATAAAAAATAAAGCCAGACTATATAAGAATTGTTCAATGCAGGTAAGAATTAATATTTCTAATCAGGTGAATTAGCTAGTGAATTTTCAATCGCTTAAAATACATAAACAGCTACTAAAAGCTCTCGAAAAGCTTTCTTTGATTGAAGCAACAGATGTCCAAAAAAAGATCATTCCGCTAATACAAGAAGGTAAAGATATTATGGTATTAGCGCAAACAGGTAGTGGAAAAACTGCAACTTTTTTGCTGCCCACATTACAATTTATATTAGAAAAAGATGCTCCTAGATCTAGCACCCGTTCCTTGATTCTTTTACCGACTCGTGAGCTAGCGATCCAAACACAGGTCTACTTAAAACAGCTAGCATCCTTTACATACATTAAATCTGGTCTAATTATTGGTGGTGAAGCATTTAAACATCAGGTTGCAACTTTAAGAAAAAATCCTGAAATAATTATAGCAACACCAGGAAGGCTAGTGGAGCATATTGAGAAAGGTACAACCGATTTTAATGATTTAGAAATACTGATATTAGACGAAGCAGATCGAATGCTCGATATGGGGTTTGCTGACGAAATGCATACGATCACTAAAAGCTGCAATAAGAATAGGCAAAACTTATTATTTTCTGCCACATTGAATCACAGGGGTTTTAGGCAAATCAAAACAATGTTTAAAGGCCCTAAATTGATAAAGATTGATTCAGCGAGGAAGTGTCCTCAACAAATTTCACAACAGATAGTTTTATGTGACAATAAAAAACATAAAGAAGAATTAATAGTAGCTCTGATTAGTGAAAAAAAAGCAAACAAAATATTTATTTTTTGTAAAACACGAATTCAATGCGAACAACTAAATAGCTTTTTGAGATATAAAAAATACCGCTCCGCTTTTATTCACGGAGAGATCTCTCAGAATGACCGTAAGGCTGTTATAACCAAATTCCATAGTGGTGGCATTGAGATTTTGGTAGCTACTGATCTGGCGGCTCGTGGTTTAGATATCAATGATGTTGAGATAGTAATAAATTTTAACGTTGCTTCATCAGGAGATGAATATATTCATCGTGTTGGAAGAACTGGAAGAGCTGGAAAAAAAGGTAAAGTAATCTCCTTAATTACCGCTGATGACTGGAATCAAATGTCTAGTATTGAGCGATATCTAAAAATTCGATTTGAAAAAAGGGTGCTCAAGGGGTTAAAGGCACAATATTGTGGTCCAAAAAAGATTAAAAATTCAGGTAAAGCAGCTGGAACCAAAAAAGGTAAAGCTATAAAGAAAAAAAGAAGTAATCAACTAACTTATATTTGAAAAATAATCTTTATAGCTGTCTGGAATCATAAGCCCAGTGCAATAAAGCCTGTCTTTGTTTTTTTCTACAACTAAAATCGTAAGGCTCGCAATACTTTTTTATAGCACCTGCATGTCTACTAAATGCTCTCCAGCGTTTAATCTGCCTTACGTCCTCGTCTTCCATCCTTCTGCCTAAATAATATCGACAATACCATTGGAACCAACCTCGAGGATCCTGGGGGTGAATCCAACCCTTCTTATTCCACTCACTCAATGGCTGAGAAGCGTCAACGGAGAAATAATTTAATTTTATATTTTTTTTAGAGGGGCTAAGCCTAGCGTTCAAAAACCAATCCTGAGGATATTCACTTTTGCAATCATTTAAGTACTTTCCGCCAAAAACACCTAACTCCAACATCTCTTTTGGAGTTAGTTGCGGTTGAAAGATAGCGTTGAAATCATCGCCAACGGGAGCAACCAAACGATATCTATAGTCAGTCTGCATTTTATCGTTCACTAAAACTATCTTCATAGCCAACCATTCAACCAAATTTTTGGGTCTTTAAGTTCTCTCCAATCTAAAGAGATTATATGTTTTGATAGGATAGCTTCGATAAAACAAGATGATATTTCGCCTTTCTCGTTATAATCAACCTGAATGACCAAAAAGTGCTTTTCTTTGTTAGTTGGGCTGACAGACGTCCATTTACTATTAAGGAGTTTCTTAAAATTTACTTTATTTTTTAACATATACCAACTGACTCAAAAAAAGATAGGCATAAAAAAATGCCATAAGAATATCAATTAAGATACTTCCGGCACTTAATGTTTTTGATCAGTTATCCCTTAATATACCTAGTAGCTTGTCAACACTCTCTTTCGCGTCGCCAAACAACATGCGTGAGTTGTCTTTAAAGAACAGGGGGTTATCAACGCCAGCATAACCCGATGCCATTCCACGTTTGAGTATAACTACTTGTCCTGATTTCCATACCTCCAATACAGGCATTCCAGCAATGGGGCTGTCTGGATCATCCATAGCAGCTGGGTTTACTGTATCGTTTGCTCCGATGACAAGCACAACGTCAGTATCTGGAAAATCATCGTTCAATTCATCCATTTCTAATACGATATCATATGGAACCTTTGCTTCCGCCAATAGAACATTCATGTGTCCTGGTAGCCGACCAGCTACAGGATGTATACCAAAACGAACGGATATCCCTTTATCACGGAGTATTTTGGTGATTTCACCAACTGCATTTTGAGCTTGTGCAACTGCCATCCCATAACCAGGTACTATTATTACGGATTGAGAAGAAAGTAATTCTTCACAAACCTCTTCAGTAGAAGTTTCTAGGGCTACTAAATCGCCGTCAGCTGAATCTGCACTTGAACTTCCAGACGTTTGACCAAAACCACCTAATATAACGCTAACGAAAGACCTATTCATTGCGCGACACATTATGTAGCTCAAAATTGCACCACTGCTGCCTACTAATGCCCCAGTTACTATAAGTAGATCGTTACCTAACATAAATCCGATAGATGCAGCCGCCCAACCTGAGTAGCTGTTAAGCATTGAAACTACGACTGGCATATCTGCCC
>MDTG01393575.1_pt1 | contig 18305 bp, 19 predicted proteins | sample 811421 | NCBI WGS metagenome assembly MDTG01 (sample SAMN05326645, study PRJNA326480) | marine metagenome | isolation source: seawater | place: Pacific Ocean: South East | collected 2011 | reverse complement strand
TCAAGTAAATTCATACAAATAAAAGAATTGAAAAAAGAGTAAATTAGAAATTCCATAAGTACTAATATTTTGCTAATATTGTCTTGCAAAAGAGATGTTATTGAAGGATCAATAACCATGTATTTACAATAGGGAATGAAATGAACAGATTATCAGTATTTCTAATATCAATGTTAGCATCGCTAACAACAATGGCGGATTGGGAAGTCAATATGCCAAGAGGCGTAACGCCTACTGCAAATGCCGCATACGACCTGCATATGCTAATTTTCTACATCACAGTAGTCATTGGTATTGTGGTATTCGGCGTGATGTTCTATTCAATATTTCATCATAGAAAATCTAGGGGCGCTAAACCAGCATCGTTTCATGAAAGCACAACCGTTGAAATCATATGGACTGTGATTCCTTTTGTGATATTGGTTGGTATGGCAATCCCTGCTACCAAAACTCTAATAATGATGGAAGATACAAGAAATTCAGAGATTACTCTTAAAGTCACTGGTTATCAATGGATGTGGAAATATGATTATGTCGAGGATGATTTAGCATTCTTTAGTAAATTAGATAGTGATAGTAATGAAGCTAGACAACTAGGGTCAAAAAAAGATGTTAATAAAGTTGATAACTACCTATTGAATGTAGACAACGAAGTAGTTCTTCCAACAGACACAAAAATTAGAATATTATTAACAGCTAGTGATGTAATTCATGCATGGTGGGTTCCAGAGCTTACTGGTAAAAAAGATGCTATTCCGGGATACATCAACGAATTATGGATAGATATTAAGGAACCCGGGGTTTATAGAGGGCAGTGCACTGAACTATGTGGAAAAGACCATGGCTTTATGCCAATCGTTGTTCGTGCAGTTCCAAAACAAGAATATACAAAGTGGGTTTCTCTCAACCAGAAAAACCGTGTAGCAGATAAATCAAAATAAGGAAATTAAAATGAGTGCAAATATAGATCATTTAAAAGAAGAACATCATCAGCCATCAGGTTTGATGAGATGGATAACTACAACTAATCACAAAGATATAGGATCACTATACTTGTGGTTCAGTCTGTTAATGTTCTTTGTAGGTGGCCTAATGGCACTAGTCATTCGTGCCGAACTATTTCAACCTGGGCTACAATTTGTTGTACCTGGATTTTTTAATCAAATGACCACTATGCATGCGCTGATAATGATATTCGGGGCAGTAATGCCTGCTTTTGTAGGATTAGCTAATTGGCAATTACCAATGATGATCGGTGCACCTGATATGGCATTACCGAGATTGAATAATTGGAGTTTTTGGATCTTGCCATTTGCATTTACGATGCTACTAAGTACTTTATTTTTTGAAAGTGGGGGACCAGCTGCTGGGTGGACACTATATCCACCATTATCATTACAAGGCGGAAACTCTATGCCTTTCGTTATATTTTCACTTCATCTTCTAGGAGCATCATCAATCCTTGGAGCTATTAATGTAATTGCTACCATTCTTAATATGAGAGCACCAGGTATGACTTTAATGAAAATGCCTATTTTTGTATGGACATGGTTAATAACAGCATTTTTATTAATCGCATCTATGCCTGTATTAGCCGGTGCAATAACCATGCTTCTGACAGATCGTTTCTATGGAACTAGTTTCTTTACTGCAGCCGGCGGTGGAGATCCAGTTTTATTTCAACACATTTTTTGGTTCTTTGGTCATCCCGAAGTATATATCCTAATTCTTCCTGCTTTTGGTATTGTTTCTACAATCATACCTGCTTTTTCAAGAAAGAAACTCTTCGGTTATGATTCAATGGTCTATGCTACAGCATCCATCGCACTACTTTCATTTATAGTATGGGCTCATCATATGTTCACTGTAGGTATGCCACTTGCTGGAGAAATATTCTTTATGTTTACAACAATGTTAATTGCTGTACCTACTGGAGTAAAAGTATTCAATTGGGTTGCTACCATGTGGAAAGGCTCTATGACGTTCGAGACACCTATGCTATTTGCTCTTGCATTTATAATTCTATTCACAATAGGTGGATTCTCAGGATTAATGCTCGCTATAACACCAGCTGATTTTCAATATCACGATACATATTTTGTAGTGGCCCATTTTCACTACGTACTAGTGCCCGGAGCTGTGTTTGCTATTATTGCCGCAGTATATTATTGGCTACCTAAGTGGACTGGCAAAATGTACAATGAAACTCTAGGTAAAGTTCATTTCTGGATGACTACAATATTTGTCAATATTACATTTTTCCCAATGCATTTTGTTGGGTTAGCGGGAATGCCAAGAAGGATACCAGATTATGCTGTACAGTTTACTGACTTTAATATGATTGCTTCTGTAGGCGCATTTGGTTTTGGTTTATCACAGCTATTATTTGTATACATACTATACTTAACACTAAAACAGCCTGTGACTGCAGAAGACAAATCATGGGAAGGAGCGGAAGGCCTTGAATGGACATTGCCATCACCAGCGCCATATCACTCATTTGATACACCACCAAAAGTTGAGTGATGAGAGGTACTAAAGGAACTATTGTAAAGCTATCTCTAGTCGTAGTAGCAATGTATGGATTTTCATACGCGCTAGTTCCAATCTATGATAAGTTCTGTGAGATTACTGGTCTAAATGGTAAGACAAATCAAGTTGCATACATAGGTAATGATATCAAAAAAGATAATAGATTTGTCACTGTTAAATTTATATCCAATGTAGCAAATTCTGCACCTTTAGATTTTGAACCATCTGTCACTGAAATGACTGTCCAAGTTGGGAAGCCATATAATACTCACTATGTAATGAAAAATAATTCTAGCAAACAACTCCACACCACAGCTAGTCCTAGTGTTACACCTGGCAAACACGCAGAGTATTTCAAGAAAGTTGAATGCTTTTGTTTTGAACAGCAAACTATCAATGCTGGAGAGGTCAAAGATTTAGGAATTCAGTTTATTATTGATAACGACTTACCACATGCTAGTGGTGATATTATTCTTTCATACACAATGTTTGATATTACAGATAGTGTAAAGGAGACTAATAGGCTATGAGTGGATCATCATACTACGTACCACATGAGACTAAGTGGCCTTTCCTTGCAACAGTAGCTCTAATAATAATGTTCACAGGCTTGGCAAATTATATGAATGATGAGTCAAACCTATCCCTAACTTATACTGGATTAGCTCTATTATTACTTGTCGTTTATGGATGGTTTTCATATGTCGTTAATGAGAGTGAAGGTGGTTTATATGACGCTCAAGTTGATATGTCTTTTAGATGGGGCATGGCATGGTTTATCTTTTCAGAAGTTATGTTCTTTGCTGCTTTCTTTGGAGCGCTATATTATGCAAGAGAATTGTCTTTACCTTGGTTAGCTGGCGAGGGGACTAAAGTCAGTACCAACCAAGAATTATGGCCCACATTTGAAAATGTATGGCCATCAAACGGTCCTGCAAATGTTGGCGGTGAATTTATAGTTATGAAAGCTGCAGGTATCCCAGCATTAAACACAATAATATTACTAATAAGCGGTCTGACTGTAACATGGGCGCATCATGGTCTGAAAGAAGGCAAAAGAAATCAACTTATACTCGGATTAACTGCAACAGTGTTACTAGGCTTTATTTTTGTGGGTTTTCAAGCATATGAATATTCACATGCATATAATGACTTAAATCTTAAAATGACTTCAGGGATGTATGGATCAACATTTTATATGTTGACAGGGTTTCATGGTTTCCATGTAACACTTGGCGCAATAATGCTAACGGTTATTTTATTTAGATGTATCAAAGGACATTTTACTAATGAGAACCATTTTGGCTTTGAAGCTGTAGCGTGGTACTGGCACTTTGTTGATGTTGTTTGGCTAGGCTTATTTGTATTTGTTTACTGGTTGTAATCATAAGCTATTAGGTTGAATTAAATCTGCATAATACCCAATAATAAGCAACACAAAAAGTAATAGAGAAAGAATAATCCTTGTTTTAAGGGATGTGAGCCCCCTTTTAGATGATGATTTATCTTTGAGGATGTATACAAAACCCATAACAAGATTATATATTATTAATATTAATAATATGATGATTGCATATTTAAACATATACTCATATTACCACTTGTATGATAAATATATTTAAAAACTTGAGCCTGATTATTTTAATTGTCATTTGTTTTTATTTAGGCTTATGGCAACTAGAAAGAGCTGAAGAAAAACTTGCAATCCAGAATGATTTTAATTCTGAAATTACAAAGGATTATATCAACATTAAATCTTTATTAAATGAACCACTTAGATACAAAAAAATATTTGCTGAAGGCTCATTTATCGAGCCATATTTTTTATTAGATAACATAGTTTATAATCGTAAGGCTGGATATTATGTTATCTCTCCATTTCTAATAGATGGTAAGATCTTATTAGTCAATAGAGGTTGGGTGGACAATTACTCAAGACAGAAATTTCCTATTATAGATACACCAAAAGAAGCTATGACTATTAATGGATATGTTAAGTATCCTATGCAACTATTAGAACTAACCTCTGAGAATATTTCACTCCAAGAACCCTATGTGATACAAAACATAAATATAAATCAAATTTCAAATATTATAAAAAAAGAAATATATCCATTCATTATCAACCTTAATGAACCTAGTAGGTTTTTATATAAATATATTCCTGAGAAAAATGAAAAAAGCCATCTTAAGCATTACATGTATGCTGGACAATGGTTTTTGTTTACAATTATTGGTATATTTTTCTTAATCATTTTAAATAGGAAGAGTAATGGGAAAAATTAAATTTCTTTTGATTGTGTTGGTATTTGTAGCACCATTTATATTTGCTCAATACTTTTCTATGAATAATGCTACTCATACCAGAGGCACTACAAATCACGGTGTATTTCTCTCAGAAGAAATCACTATTACTCCTCAAAAGCAGACTGATGATGAACACTGGATAATATTGCAAGTAATACCAATAATTTGTGATAAAAAATGTCAAGAAAATACTCATATGTTGAGACAAATAAATACAGCTCTAGGCAAAGATATGGGGAGAGTTACTAGATATATTCTCCATCAAAGTAATTCATCTGAGGCTTACAACCATCTTAATAACTATCCAAAAGTTATTGTTTTAGAAAACTCAGAAAGTCTCTATAATAAGCTAATTAAAATGGAAGAAGAAATATTTATTGCAGACCCTTTTGGAAAAATCATCCTTGGATATAAACAGGACTTTGTTGCAAAAGGATTTCTTAAGGATTTAAAAAAGCTTTTAAAATATTCGAAGATATAGATTATGGATGATTTAAAAATTTCAAGGCTGAGTTTTATTGGCGCATTATTTACGCTTGTTGTAATTTCATTAGGAGCCTGGGTCAGACTCACTGATGCAGGATTAGGCTGTCCTGACTGGCCAGGATGTTACGGTCTATTAACAACACCTGATACAGCTGATGAACTTGCCAAAGCAAAAGAGTTTTATCCAAATGCAGATATTGATGTAGGGAAAGCATGGAGAGAAATGCTGCATAGATACATGGCTGGTATACTGGGCTTATATGTTTTCTTCGTTACTTATATTTCTGTAAAATATTCGGAAAAGAATTATATACTTCCAATCTTAATATCTATACTAATTATTATTCAAGCTATCATGGGAATGTTAACAGTTACTATGTTAGTCAAGCCTACAATTGTAACAACACACTTATTTTTTGGAATGCTTACAGCCACCTTATTATTTATAAATGGCCTTAAATACTCTAATATAAATATATCTTCTCAAAGGATTCCAACATTTACTGTAACAATAATTACAGTAACATGGATATTTTTGATTCTACAAATCTTACTTGGAGGATGGACAAGCACCAATTATGCATCTTTGGCATGTACAGATTTCCCAAAATGTCTTGATCAGTGGTATCCAAAAGAAATGGTATTTAGTGATGCTTTCAAGCTTGTTGACCTTCCAGATGTAAATTATGAAGGAGGAATTTTAGCTTATGGTGCAAAAGTTGCCATTCATTATTCCCATAGAATTACAGCTTTAATATTAACATTAGTTTTTATTTCTGCACTTTATGTTGTGTATAAATTAAATGATCACAGTGTTTTGAAAAAAATAATGAGTGTAAGTATAATATTCTTTGTATTACAGATTATTCTTGGAATATCTAACGTCGTTTATAGTCTACCCCTTAATATTGCAGTCTGGCACACTATGAATGCCGCAATATTAATGGCTTTAATATCGAGCGCACTTTACTATTGTCTGTTATCATTCTACAAGACAGGATAAATGAGCACTACAACTAGAAATACAAATTCGATTTTATTCGATTTAATTGCACTTACAAAACCTCGTGTAAATTTCTTGATTATCTTTACAGCTATTGTAGGAATGCTACTTGCTCAAGATTATAACTTAGATTACTACCTAATGTTTTATGCGAGCATTGGAATTTATTTAGCAGCATCTGCTGCTGCAGTTATAAATCATATAGTTGATCGAAAGATAGATGCAATTATGGACAGAACTAAAAGTAGACCTTTGATTAAGGGGAATGTGTCCACAAATCATGCGATTTATTTTTCTTTATTTATTTCCGTACTCTCTACATATATTTTATTTGAATATGTAAATACAATCACAACCATACTTACGCTTTTTTCTATTATTGTTTATTCTATTATTTATTCTGTTTATCTTAAAAACTTAACATCTCAGAATATTGTTATTGGGGGTATTGCTGGAGCTATGCCACCATTACTTGGCTGGACAGCTGTCACCAATGGAGTGAGTGAATTACCATTATTACTATTTTTAATTATTTTTCTTTGGACACCACCTCATTTTTGGGCTTTAGCAGTGTACAAACAAGAAGATTATAGCAAAGCAAATGTACCTATGTTACCTGTTACACATGGCGCTGATTTCACACGCCTTCATATTTTTTTATACTCAATACTGTTGTTTTGTATTACATTGTTTCCTTATCTTCTTAACCTAGTGTCTTATATATATCTGATATCTGTACTTATATTAGGTGGTAAGTTTATTTATGACTCGTATGATTTATATTTAACTAAGAATGAGAGGAAAGCTTTTGAGCTTTTTAAATATTCGATTTCTTATTTAGCATTACTATTTGCTGCTTTGTTAGCAGACCACTATATTTTAATGCTTTAAATTAAGCTAGTAGTATTGTTTCTTTTAGAGAGTTGAGCGACTTTTCCTCTATTTGTCTAATTCTTTCTTTTGAAACATTATATTTTTTTGATAATTCATCAAGAGTAGGTTTTTTCTCTGATAGAAATCTTTGTAAAATGATGTCTCTACTTCTTTCGTCGAGTTTATTTAATGCAAGATTGAGTTTCTTTGCGCTATCATCATTAGAATCTTGTAATTCAAGAACTGACAACGGGTTTGTGTTTTGTGTTAAGTAACCAGCGGGCGCATTCTCATCTTCTTCAACAGGATCAAATGCTACATCTGTGCCACTAAGACGACTTTCCATTAATTTCACAGTCTTGCTATCAACGTTTAATTCAGAGGCAATATCATTAGCTTCTTGTTCAGATAACCAATTTGATGATGTTTTTTTACTTCTTAATTTGAAGAAGAGTTTTCTCTGAGCTTTGGTAGTAGCAACTTTAACTATTCTCCAGTTCTTTAAAACAAACTCATGTATTTCTGCTCTGATCCAATAAATCGCAAATGATAGCAGTCTAACTTTTTTACTTGGATCAAATTTCTTGACTGCCTTCATTAAACCTACATTCCCTTCTTGGATAATATCTAAAAGGGGTAAGCCATAGCCTTTATATGATTTAGCTATATGTACTACAAATCTTAGATGAGACATAACTAATTTACGAGCTGCATCTACATCTTCTGAACTCTGTAACCTGTGAAATAATTCTTCTTCCTGTTCTTTAGATAACAGAGGCGTTTCTCTTAATTGTGCTAAATAATAATTTAGCGCATCAGATGATTCTAAATCTATAGCAACTTCTTTAGCAACTGCTTTTGATGTAAGGTTTTTATTCATAATTCTCAGCTTTTATTATAGTTATTGATTACCTTATTTCAAGCAATTGATATCAAAAAAGCTCAAATCCATACATATATAGTGGTCGATATAGTATTGTTTTTTGCTATTATTATTCAATGCGCATATTTAGTCACATATTTATAGTCACAACGTTTATGTTATCGTTTCCAATTGCGCACTCAGAAATTAAATTTTCTAATCGTGTAGAAAGCTATTTATTAGAAAATGGGCTGAAAGTTGTCCTTATTGAAGATAAAAGAAGTCCATCAGTTGTTAACAGCATATGGTATAAAGTCGGTTCTAGTGATGAGCAAGCTGGAAAAACAGGTATCTCACATATTCTTGAGCATATGATGTTTAAGGGAACTGATAATTTAGAGCCGGGTGAATTTTCTTTAATCGTAAAAAAAATGGGTGGTACTGAAAATGCCTTCACGAGCAAAGACTTCACTGGCTATTTCCAGATGGTCCATATGTCTGATCTTGAAAAATGCATAGAGCTAGAATCAGATCGCATGCAAAACTTGAGATTACAAGATAAAGAACTTAAGAGTGAAATTGAGGTTGTGAAAGAGGAGAGAAGGCTTCGCACAGACGATAATCCAGTATCTAAGACATTTGAGAAAATTATGTTGAATGCTTATGGGATGAATGACTATGGCATTCCAATAATTGGAACAATGGAGGACATTAATAGCATTACTAAAGAAGATTTACAAAATTGGTATGATTCATATTATCGACCTGATAACGCAATTGTAATAATTGCTGGAAATTTTAATAGCGATGAAGTTAAAAGATATCTACAAAAATACTATGGTTCTATTAAAAATATAGACAAAGATAAAAATGAAACTCAAAAAAATGATTTTCAACCTAAACCTTCATTTACTGTTTATGATAAAGTTTCTAAACCGATAGTCTTTTTATCATTTATAAAACCAAAATTTAATAAAGATAAAATGAAAGAGCTTTATGCACTTGACCTTTTTATTGAAATTATGGATGGAGGATATTCATCTCGCTTAACAAAAAACTTAATAAATGATCAAAAAGTTGCATTAGATATTTTTATTTCTAATGATACTTTTAATCAACACCCTAACCTCATTATCATAGGCGGAACACCCAGAGGTGATATTTCACCAAGTGCTTTTAAAGCTAGTGTGCTTAATGAACTATCTCAGCAATCTATCAATAAAATTACCATTGAAGAATTAAATAATGCTAAAGCTAGAATTAAGGCTAATAATGTATATAAATTTGACTCTGTTTTTTATCAAGCTATGCAAGTTGGTATGCTGGAGACCAAAGGAATTAGTTGGGAAAATCTAGACAATTATAGTGCTATAGTCGAATCAATTACGCTAGATGAGGTTCTAAAGGCTGGGAAAATATATTTTTCGAATGATCGTTTACTTACTACTGTTCTTAGGCCAAAAAAATGAAATACATTATATTGTTCATAGCATTATTTTCGTCGACAATATTATTTGCTAATCCTAAAATTAGTTCAGTAGCTAGTAACAATAATTATCTTTTTGTTCAATTGGAAACACTTCCTATTATTGATATAAATATTACTTTTAATAGTGGCAGCTTTAATGATGGCGAATTAAAAGGACTAACTAATTTGATGCTTAATTCTATTATGTCTTCAAATGTAGATAATAAAAAAATTATAAGTTATTTTGAAAATGTCGGCGCTAAACTTTCTTACAGTACTGGGAAAGAATCATTATCGATAACTGTTAGAACATTAAATGATATTGATCAAGCTTTAGTTCTTACAAATATAATCAATAATGCACTACGTCTGGAAAAACTTGATAGTAATGTTCTAAAATTAGAAAAAGATAGAATATTAAGAAATATAGAAGATTCTAAGAAGAGACCAGCTACATTGTTGGATAGCTCAATATCTGCCAAACTTTTCTTAAATTCAGGACTAGCTCATCAAGTAATTGGAGAAAAGGAATCAGTTAATAAAATCACAGATATACAAATTATTAACCATGCGGATAAAGTTTTTAATCTAGAAGATATTGAGATTAATATAGTTGGGGATATCACGGAAAGCAATTCCAAGAAATTAATCAGTTCAATAACAAACAAACTTTCCACTAATAGAACCCTCAAAGTGAGTGATTACAAGATGCAGTCCTTTGATTATCATACTGAATTTGATTCAACACAATCTCATTTAGCTATTATAATTCCTGCCATAAAAAGAGAAGATCCTGATTATCACAATTTACTGGTTGCAAATTATATTTTTGGAGGAAGTGGATTTGGATCTTGGTTAATGGAAGAAATTAGACAAAAAAGAGGCTTATCATACTCTGTCTACAGTTATCTTGCATCCACTAGGAAAGAAGGCTATTTAAAAATATCTTTACAAACTAAAAACGAAAATCTCTCTTTAGCAAAAGAGATTATTGCTACACAAATTACTAGGCTTAAAAAATTTGATGTATCAGAGAAAGAAGTTGAAGCTATTAAAAAATCTATATTGAGAAGTTTTGAAATGAAAACCGATACTAATAAAAAAATATTAAATTTAGTATCTGCTATTAATAATTTAAATCTTGATTTAAATTACTTCGAAAACTATAAAGCCAAACTTAATCAAGTTTCAAAAAGTACCATTCAAAATGCTTTAATTAATTCAATAGATTTTAATAATATCTCGACTCTATCTGTTGGCAAAACTATTGAATAATAAATTAAAAATAATATCTGGAAAATATAAATCCCGCATTATAACTATACCTAATAAAAGCAACCTTAGACCAACAAAAGCATTCATTAGGGAGAGTTTATTCAATATAGTCGATATGAAGATATGTAGTACTTCTTTAGATTTATTCTCAGGCAGCGGTATTCTATCAATAGAAGCTTTGTCTCGTGGTATTAAGAAAGCAATCTTAGTAGAACAAGATATGGATTTAGTAAGATCTATAAAAAAAAATTTAGCTTTACTTAATGAAACTAATGCCATAGTTTTTAATAATAAGGCAAATAAGTTTCTAAAAGATAATATCTCAAATACCTTTGATATTATTTTTTTAGATCCTCCGTATGATGCTAATTTGTTAGACAAAACATTAAGTTGTCTAAGAGGTAATGAGTATTTAAATCATTGTAAGTACATTTATTATGAGACATCAAAACAAGATAAAAACAATTATTTAAAATATCTAAGCGACACACATGATGTATTGAAAGATTTGAGTATTGGAGACGTAAGTTATACAATCGCGATTAATAAAGAGTTATGAATATTAAAGCTATATATCCAGGTACTTTTGATCCTATAACATTTGGACATGAAGATCTCGTAAAAAGAGCATCCAGCATCTTTGAATCAGTAATTGTGGCTGTTGCTTACAAGACACAAAAAAGTACACTTTTCAGCTTCGAGGACAGATTTGACATGTGCCACAAAGTTTTAGAGAAATACACAAATGTTAAAGTCATAAAGCTTGATAAATTGACAGTTGATCATGCTAATGAACTAGGTACTAAAGTAATGTTACGAGGGCTTAGAGCTGTGTCAGATTTTGAATACGAAGTACAACTCTCTAATCTTAATAGAGCTATGAACCCAAAAATTGAAAGTATATTTTTAAGTCCGGATGAGAAATATAGCTTCATCTCGTCGTCTGTTATAAAAGATATCGCTAATCATGGTGGTGATTTGAAAAAATTTGTAGATGAATATGTCGAAAAGAAACTTATTGAGAAAACTTCTTAAATTATCTTTTCATTGATTCAAAGAATTCAGAGTTTGTTTTTGTAGATTTAAGCTTGTTTAACATAAATTCCATAGCATCCAATTCATCCATAGAATGAAGAACCTTTCTCAAAATCCAAATTTTTTGAAGTTCGTCTGGCTCCATTAACAACTCCTCTCTTCTGGTACCGGAACGATTAATATTAATAGCTGGATATATCCTTTTTTCTGCGATTCTTCGATCCAAATGAACTTCCATATTACCCGTCCCTTTGAATTCCTCATAAATCACTTCGTCCATTTTTGAACCTGTGTCTATAAGTGCTGTTGCAAGTATAGTTAAACTGCCTCCTTCTTCGATATTCCTAGCTGCGCCATAAAATTTTTTAGGCTTTGTGAGAGCATTTGCATCTACACCGCCAGTCAATACTTTTCCTGATGACGGAGCAATAGTATTATATGCTCTTGCTAATCGAGTAATAGAATCTAAAAGTATGATTACATCTTTTTTATGTTCAACGAGTCTTTTTGCTTTTTCAATTACCATTTCGGCAACCTGTACATGTCTATTTGCAGGCTCATCAAATGTGCTAGCAACTACTTCACCTTTAACCATTCTTGACATTTCTGTAACTTCTTCTGGTCTTTCATCAATTAATAAAACTATCAAATGAGCATCAGGATTACTTGCAGAAAGACTTTGTGCGATGTTTTGCAGCATAATAGTTTTACCAGCTTTTGGAGGCGATATAACAAGGCCTCTTTGCCCTTTGCCTATTGGTGATGCAATATCTATTAGCCTTGCAGACATATCTTCAGAACTACCATTACCTTGTTCTAATCTTAATCTTTTATTAGCATGTAATGGTGTTAAATTTTCAAACAGAATCTTATTTTTTGTGCTTGATGAAGTGTCAGAGTTTATTGTATCTATTTTTAATAATGCAAAGTATCTCTCACTTTCTTTAGGGGGTCTTATTTTACCCTGAATCGTATCACCTGTTCTCAATGAAAACTTTCTTATCTGACTAGGTGATACATATATATCATCTGGTCCTGCTAGATATGAACTGTCGGCAGATCTAAGAAATCCAAATCCATCTTGTAGTATTTCTAGAACTCCACCACCTGAAATATCTTCTCCACTTGATGAATGACTTTTAAGAATAGTAAAAATAACATCTTGCTTTCTGAGTCTACCAACATTATCAGCACCCATTTCTTCTGCGATTTTAACTAACTCTTGGACTGGTTTTTGTTTTAGTTCGGTTAGATTCATAATTATAAATTCTTATCTAGGAAACTTGCTAGCTCACTTTTTGATAAAACACCTACGCTTGTATCAACCTTTTCCCCGTTTTTGAACAATAATAAAGTAGGTATTCCCCTTATTCCAAATTTCTGCGTATTGGATGGATTATTATCTATATTAAGTTTTACAAATTTAACTTTATCTGAGTAATCTTCTGCAACCTCATCTATTACTGGTCCTAGAACTTTACATGGTCCACACCATTCCGCCCAAAAATCTATGAGAACAGGTTTGTCTGACTTCAAGACTTCTGAATCAAAATTATCGTCACTAATATCTATTGCATTACTCATATAACGTCTCCACTGAAATATATCTGATTATTGAATTTTAACGGTTTGATTTGTAACTTTGAGTATCATCATGATTAAATAGTTTCAATATTATGTCAAGTTATTCTTTAGATAACATTTAATATAATTCTGATAATATATCTTGAATATGAAAATATCTAATCAAAAACTTGTAAGCATGACTTACTCTATACATGAAGGCACTAATCTGCTTGAAAATGTTGATACACCTGTGAGCTTTATTTATGGCAAAGAAACAAATTTATTACCAATTGTTGAAAATTCTCTCAAAGGTAAAGAAAAAGGAAATGAATTAACTATTGAGGTAAGTCCAGAATTAGGATTCGGTGATATAGACAAAAACTTAATATTTGTCGACTCTGTAGATAATGTTCCAAAAGAGTATTCAAAAATTGGAATGCAAATTGATTTTGAAAATGACAAGGGAATGAAAAGGAAGTTTCGTGTAACTAATATAGATAAAGATAGGATTACTTTCGATGGCAACCATCCTTTCTCTGGTAAGACTTTAGTTTATAAAATTAAAATTATTGATGTCGCAAACACAGAAGCTGTAAAAGATTAATTAAATTAAACTCATATTAAGAACCCCATCCATTTTTTCAGCCATTTCTGATTTACCTGTTCTACTATCTCCTATAGTCGCGATTGTGATATCAACTTCTTTTGGATTACCATCAATTCTATTTCTCTTTTCCACGGCCGCTTCTTTGATGAGCTCTATCATATCATGGGCAGCTCTTTCAGGACCATGATGCTCAACCAAATCTCTATCGTCAAAGCCTCCATTTTTTAAGACTTCATCTGTACTATTTTTATATACACCTGCCATTAACATACTATGAGCCACACCAATTTTCATTTCCCCTTTATCAACTCTTTTATTAAAGTTTTCAAAGAAACGCTCTTCTATTTTTTCAAATTTATTACACAGGTCTTTATGTTCTGGAAGGTCATTCCAGTCGTCATCTTTCAATAAAGGAAAAGGATTCGCCCAGTAACTTATTTCAACATCTCCTCTGTGTGTTTGAGTGCTTCCTGCAGCAACTCTTGCGCCTTTTCTAAAATGTTCAAGCGCATCACTTGGTTTCATATCAGCTTTCATGCATGATTCGCCTAACGGTATAATTTCGTAATTATTTAGATATAAGAGAATATCTAATTCAGAACCTGTAGCAATCTCAGAATAATCAGTTACAGGCACTATTTGCCTAGCATTAGTTCCTGAATGTTTATTGTAGCCAATTTCTCTTCCTTCCATTTGCATTTTTGCATGTTCACTAAATCCGTCTAAACAAGCAAAAGCCCCGGTTTCAGTTCCATAAAAAAATGGAATTTCTTCACCTTTATTATTTTTTTCTAGAATTGCTCTACCCATATCATCTGCTTTTATGAGTGAGTCAAAAATATATGGCTCATTAGTTTTCTCATCAAAACGAACGACGTATCTTGTTGCTCCACAATGAAGCGGGAGATTTCCTTTTAGAATACACAGAACATTATGCAATGTAAGCATTGGTTTTTTGCCATATCCAAAATACTGACATTCATCTAATCCTGGAATAACACCCACTAGCAAATCATTAGCTTTATCATGGAAGTAACCAAGATCATCCATATCAGAATTTGGACAACCTAGAACAAATATTCCATCAACTTGTTTTTGAGTTACATTTTCGATCTTTGAATAAGGAAATAAATTTAGTAAACCTGGTTCTATTTCTATATATCCAGGAGTTTTGTGTATGTAACATAAAATATTCCATGCTCCTATTTCAAAAGGAATAGCAATATACTCATCAGGATTAAAACTATCTTTTTTGAAAGGATTATGACTAAGTTCAAAAAATGGGAAGGCACGCTTATTTGCATGAGTTGTATAATATACACCAGTCCTCATATCTGCTGTTGATGTAACAGGTACTTCTCTTAAAATGGCATAGTCCGCTGGCAGTTTAACGGCATCTCCACGAATCTCTCCTACAGCAACATTGGGATGGCATTCTAGGCCTTGAGATCTTCTAATGCCAGAGCCAAACCCAACTTTAACTAGAAGTATCCTTCTAGTTTCAAGAATTAGCTCAGATAATTTGTCAGCCCTAATAGATACCTTATCTTTAATTGCTTCAGAACTGGTTCCATTCAAATTTTCATCAGCAGACAGTATTAATCTCGCATAAGTTTTTGTTCTGTAGTGATGAAATGCACCATCAAGGAATTGTACACTTGCTCTGTAATCTCTGAGTTGATCACCTGAAAAAGGAGTCGCCCCTTTTATGATGTCTATATAATCTTCGGGTCTAATACTTTTTATAAATGTAATTCTGTGTTGAAGTTCTTCCTTTAGATCTTTATCTTCTCGTTTCATTAATTCTGAAACGAATTCTTTTTTATAAAATTCTAGGTATCTAGCGAAAGACTCACTTTTAAGTAACTGATTGGGAGTTTTACAGATTTCCCTAATTTCTAACATTTCTTGCATTTACTACCCCGTATTCTGCAAAGCTATTTCTTCTTTGATATTTTAATCAATACATTATAATATCTGATTTTCTCAACGTAAATTAATATAAATATAAATATAGGTAGAAATTTAATGACTAATCTGATAATGCCACACGGCTCGAATGAATTAAATACTCTTTATATAGAAGACGAACTAGCCCGTGCATCTATGTTATCTGCAGCCGCAGAAATGAGGACACTAGAAATATCATCAGCTGCAGCTGCAAATGCCGTTATGCTTGCAGCAGGCTACTTTAACCCGCTTACTGGCTATATGAATAAAGATGATGCTCTTAGAGTATCAAAAGAAATGCTCACCACAGATAATCTGTTTTGGCCTGTTCCTATAGTCAATATCACAACTGATGCAAACTCACTTGATTATACTCATGGTGAAGAAATAGCACTAAAGGATCCTAATGTAAAAGGAAACCCTGTAATCGCTATTCAACGCGTTGATAATGTTGAAAAACTTAGTGATGAGGATATAGATATCATAGTCACAAATGTATTTGGTACCAGTGATAATAATCATCCAGGTGTTAAGACATTTAAAGCACAAGGAAGATACATAATCTCAGGATCAATAGAGGTTCTTAATTACAGTTATTTCCCATCTGATTTTCCTGATACATTTGCAACAGCTCCTCAAATAAGAGAAATGCTTACAAAAGCTGGTTGGTCTAAAACAGTAGCATTTCAAACAAGAAACCCGATGCACAGAGCCCATGAAGAGTTATGTAAAATGGCACTAGACAGATTAGAAGCTGATGGTGTATTGATTCATATGACACTTGGAAAACTAAAAGAAGGTGATATACCTGGTGATGTCAGAGACTCAGCAATCAGAAAAATGGTTGAAATATATTTCCCTGAGAATACAGCAATTATATCTGGTTTTGGTTTTGATATGATGTATGCAGGACCAAGAGAGGCATTACTGCATGCTGTATTTAGACAAAATGCTGGTTGCACCCACTTGATTGTTGGAAGAGATCATGCGGGTGTTGGTGATTATTATGAGCCATTTGGTGCTCAAGATATATTTGATCAAGATGTAGTCAAAAATGCACTTAAAATTCAAATATTCAAGGCAGATCACACTGCTTATTCTAAAAAACTTAATGAAGTAGTTATGATGAGAGATGCTAAAGATCATACAAAAGATGATTTTGTCCTACTATCGGGAACAAAAGTCAGAGAAATGCTTGCTGCAGGACAAGAATTACCACCAGAATTTGCAAGAAAAGAGGTAGCAGAGATTCTAATGGCTTATTATCAAAAGAGTGGTTAGAAAAACCCTAAAAAATAGGGTGATGAAATAAGTAAAATTAAGTAAATAATTAATTCCTAATATTCTTAATTTTGGCTATAATATTCAACGGGTAGTATCAGAGATACTAGATTTTATTAAGAAATAGGGAGAAAACATGCTAGCTTACAATCCATTTTCAGATTTGGGCGCAATAATACCATCAATAGCAATGCAAGCCTTTCTAATAGCTATGGTTCTATTAGTGATAGGTGGAGTTGTGCTAGATATGATGCACAAAAAGAATGTTAAATACTTTTTTGAAAACGCACAAAAAGCAAAAAAATCAGCAACAAAGGAATTATCTTCTGGAGAGAAGATTTCAATCATCACTAAAACAGTTGCTTCAGATATAATGACATCATCTGAATTTTGTACGTTCCAGCGTCGTGCAGCTCATCTTCTAGGGATGTATGGCACAATAATTTTCTGGGTAACATCAGCTATGTTAATTTTTAGTTACTCAACACCATCGTCAGCTGCTCCTGCAATGCTGCCTATGCTTTGGCATATCGGTGCATTCATGACATGCGTTGGTGGATTTTGGTTCTGGTTTTCAATTAGAGTAAACGTATCAGCAGAGGGACATCCTTGGTACCATGTAATATTCGCTGACTTATTTGTTTTAGCTTTGCTAGCATCGCAATCAACAGCATTGTTATGGTCAATAACCCAAGGATCAGGTTCTGCATTAAGTGGTCTATTTTTAATATTATTCATCGTTTCAAACATAGTTTTGTTTGGCGGCGTGTATTGGTCAAAATTTGCTCATATGTTTTACAAACCTGGAGCAGCAATACAAAAACATTTAGCGGCAGCTGATGGCTCTAATAGCAACTTACCTATGCCAGCAGATAAGCCAAAAGAATTTGGGTTGGGAATTAGACGTGAGTCACCAAAAAATTATTAATAACTATAAGGAAATAAGGAGATAAGATTATGTCAACTTTTGTATATATGACTAGATGTGACGGTTGTGGTATGTGTGTAGATATCTGCCCATCCGACATTATGCACATTGATAAAACATTAAGACGTGCTG
>MDTG01428195.1_pt1 | contig 18307 bp, 14 predicted proteins | sample 811421 | NCBI WGS metagenome assembly MDTG01 (sample SAMN05326645, study PRJNA326480) | marine metagenome | isolation source: seawater | place: Pacific Ocean: South East | collected 2011 | reverse complement strand
GAGCACCGTGACGGTACGTCACGAGACGACGACGACGATGGCGACCACGACGACGAGCAGAGCAACGACGACGACGACGGCAGAAAAAAGAAGAGGAAGACGCCTCTCCGACTTTTACGGCAGCGGCGGAAGGCGGAAGGCGTCGCAAAATCGGAGGAACACCAACACCCATCATCATCATCGCATTGGACGTCGCGAAAATGGGACACCTTCGTCTGCGGCGGCGACGTCCTCGTCGGCCTCTCTCGGGAGAAGCGAGAGCGGTGAGACCGTGGCGGATGCAATCGTAGTCGTGGCTGGAGGATTTACTCCCGATAACACGTGGCTTCCCGAATGGGTGCTCGAGCGTTTGGATTACTGCGCGGAGGCGTATAAAAGAGCGGAGGGGAAACCGTACATATGCATAGCTGGGTCGGCGACGCCGCACAAATCTCCTCCGTTACAAAAAGGCGGATTTATTTACCACGAGTCAACGATGATGGCAGAATATTTAATAGATGAACACGACGTGCATCCTGCGAAGATTTTGAAGGATACGTCGAGCATGGACACCATCGGCAACGCGTATTTTACCAGGTACGTGCACGCCGTTCCGAGAGGTTGGAAAAACGTGGAGGTAGTGACGTCCAAGTTCCACATGCGACGAGTGAAAGCGGCGTTTGAGTGGGTGTGGGGGATGCCGTTAAAAGGTGACGGAGACACGCAAATTCGATTTGTCTCGACGAGAGATGTGGGATTGTCCGAGGAGACTTTAGTAGCCAGAGAGGAAAGGGAAATAGAATCCGAGAGGCAATTGAGAGAGAATGCGAAAATGTACGACACGCCGGGAAAATTCGCCGAGTGGATGTTTACGACGCACAAGTGTTACGCGGTAACGCGTCAGCACGAGATCGGGGACTTTGAGGCGGTGAGAAAAGAGCTCGGCTCAAACGCGGACAAATTAGGATACTAGAAAATATAGTTCAAGAAGAAATGATGGATGACGTTTCATTTAATAGTTTACAATTTACCTTCACCTGCCATCAATTTGTCAAGGATGGAATTCATTTCCTTCTGCTCGTTCCTAGCCTCCATTTTCCCGAGTACCGTCATGACTTCGTCGCGCGTGAAGCCCATCGACGCAAATTCGCCAACTATGACATCCAAAGGAATATCTTCGTTTTGCATTTGCGGAGGCGAGGGAGGAGGAGGAGATGGATACGGATTTGGGAGAGATTGGGGACCTGAACGAGGAGGAGGTGGAGGAGGAGGGTGATAAATTCCGTAAGGATCGTGATGCTGCGCGGTGGAAGGCGGAGGAGGCGCAGAAGGACCACCGTGACGCGAAGGAGGAGCTGACCGATGATGTTGGTCAACTCCCGGATAATACGCAGAAGACTCTCCTGGCGACGTGCTTCTTTCGGTCAGCGGCGGAGGAGGATGAGGAGAACATCCTCTCCCTCCTCTCCCTCCTCTCGCAAACGATGGTGGACCGTAAGGATTCTGGTTGTGCATCTGAGAAGGAGGCGGCGGATGAGGAGGGTGTTGTGGATGATGCGCGCCTCCGAGCGGCGGTCTCCTCCTCGCGCTCGCTTCCTCCTCCCGAAGACTACTCCTGTTTTCTTTATTCTCTTCCTCAACCTTCTCCCCTTCTCTTTCCTCTTCTTCTTCTCCTTCTGAATCTGCAACTGTGAATAAATTCGCGCTCGTTATCGGCTCTTTACCGTTTTCTTTCCTCGTTTGACTGACGATGAATCCTTGCAACGCGTGTTCCATCCGTGCCACTTCCTTCGCGTTTCTCAAGGCAACTAATTCTAACGCCTCTAAGCGTTCCAGCATTTTCCCCAACGTCGTGAGGATGACTTTCGTTTCCGTGCTGAAAGACTCGATGGTCGCCTGCGCGGCATCGTCGTTCGTCTCCTTCCTCTTCTCGTTTCGATCGTCGGCATTCGATGCGCTGGCGTCGCCGTTCGTCTTTTTCTTTTGCGCCGACGAAAAGTCGCTTTGGCGATGATTCGACGACAGCGCGCGGACGTCCTCCACATCGACGACATTTCCATTGGGTGGTGCATCAACGTCGCGCGCGTTTTCCAACGCCGTCGCGAGTTTGGACTCCGTTTTCGCTCTCAACGCGTCCACGCCGAGCTTGAAATCGAACGGGTCGTCGTCCATCGCTCGCTATGCGTGTGTGCGCGCGTGCCTTTCGCGCAAAAGAGAGAACTCGGGGGAGTAAACAATGAAGAAGAAAAAAGAGTTTGAGCGAGTGCCTTTGTTGTGAAGCGTTTTGAAATATTATTCATGACACAACACCAGAGAGGACAAGACTTTGTTATTTTTCTAGTACGCCGCTAAAGTAGTACATCGCGAATTATTACATCAAAATCATCACGTTTCGATTGGACCCCATTCGTTCTCCTTAGTCCTCGTGCAATCGATATACCTCGTGTCGTTTCTGGCTGCTGCTTCTACCGCTCTCAATTCCATCGCTCTCTTTTCTCTGAGGACGGCGGCTTCGCCTTTGAGCGTCGTCGCGGCTACAGAGGAGAGAAGACTAGCTAATCCGGAAAGTTGGAAGGCAACGCGGTAGGTTCCGAACGCATCGAATAAGATTCCACTGACATACGGACCAAAAAAGCCAGCGACGCAAAAACCGGTGAAGATGCGTCCGTAGGCTCGAGCAAAGTCGCCATCGCCAGCAACGCGTCGGACTTCACAAGGCACGGCAGTTTGTGAAATGCCGTAGGATAATCCAGTCGCGAGTAAAGCGAAACGGATCGCCGAGAGTGGCATACCTATAGAGCCGATGGCGCTGCCCGTACTGCTCGCCCAAAACATAGCCGCAGCGGCAATTAATGGGGCACATATTAAAACTGATTTTGCTTTGAATCTATCGCAGAGCCACCCGCCTATTATTCTTCCCACGGTTGTCGCCAAGGAGATGTACATGACGCCAGCGGCAACATTCGCGGAAACGGACACATCCCCTTTTGATAACAACAACACGGCAGCTTGAGAAATGACCGAGATACCTGCGAAACATCCCAACGCGTTCACAAACCACATCTTGATCGTGTGCGGACGCAAATCGGTCAATCTTCGCAAGGTTTCTAAATCCGTAACTGCCAACTTATTTCTTCGTCGCAAGCCGAGAGGAATATCAATGGACGCTTTGTGAAAACACAACGAAGCCACGGTGCCAAAAACAGCAATCGCGTACGATAAGTTTCTCAACGCAACGTCTGGACCGTAAAAATCCAATTTCTTCTCAATCAACGGCGCGTATACGAACGCGCCAAATGCTCTCGCCGAGGTGACCAATCCAGTCCCTAACCCTTGTCCAAACGGAGCAAACGAAGACATTTGCTGCGATAACCCATACCCGAGACCACACGCTATGCCAAACAACCCAGCAAACCCAATATATAAAGGAATAATCGACATCGCGGTCGAACAAAATGACGCCACAAACACACCCGTCGTCGCCAATATCGTCGCTAAAATACACATCGTTCTGGGTCGAATCCTCGAAATCAACGCAGGCACGACGAACGATAAGGACAAAGTGAAGAAAGACGTCGCCAGCGAAAATATAGCTGACAACGGCGCTCTTCCAACGTTCAACGACAACTCTAAGGGCACCAAAAATAACGACCAGCAATAAAACGCTCCTAAGGATATTTGCAATATCAAAGCGCCAAAGTACCCAAACTGTTTCTTCACGTGCGAGGCCACTTTCTCCTCTTCCCCTTCCGCTACTCCGTCCTCGTCGTTCTCGTCGTATTCGTCGAACGATCGATCCCAAATGCCAGACATAAATCTCAGAGGTTCGGGTAGACGTTTTTTCTTAATCGACCTCTTTTTTTTTGCCTCCTCGGTTCGTCTCGGCCTTCGGGTGCTCGATTTATTCTTATTCCGAGAAGAGGAAGAGGAGGACCCGTGTCCATCCGAAGGGGAGGACGGCCCGGAGGACGACCCAGAAGCTCTGCACGCGAAAGCGTCCGTCTTTCTCTTCGACGTCGTCATCGCGTGCCCGCGACGCGTTTCTTCTCTCTTCAGATGCGTCGCCGCCAGCGTGGCACGACGACCATTGTTTTCTTCTTCGCATCGATCGGAGGTGGACGCGGCAGCGCGCGACGTTCGGCGAGCAGCCGTCGCGTTCGCGCCCCCGGGGTTGTTCTGCCGACGACGACGACGACGATACCACCTTTCGGCCACCGCCTCCACCGCGCGGTGGTCACGGTGGTCCACGCGCGACGACGACGACGACGACATCATCGATGTCATCATCATCATCATCGTGTATATTTAAAAGAAAAGGTTTTGTCTTGTTTTGTCGTCGTCTAGAAGGAGAAAAGGTTCAAAAACACACACACACCTCTTCTAAGTGACTATCTATATACTCCTCTTCCTTGTTTGGAACCAAACAAACGCAAAATCGCGTTTTTGCGTGTGTCTTTTTTTTGTGTGTTTTTGACCTTCTTTTTTGTGGGTGTTCTTTTGTGGGTGTCTTTTTTCCAAAGAGAAGAAGACAGAAGCAAGGAGGCTTGAAAAAATAAGACGCACGTTTAGGGTCTTCAATTTGAGGCCCCCTAGTCTTTATCGCTATCGTCAGAGGGTCGTCCCTAAGACGCATTATTCGAAAAGCGAGGAATAAACGCTTCGAGAGAGAGAGAGAAAGAGAGATCCGACCCCGATCGCGTCGACGCGCGCGTTCGAGCGATTCGATCTCGTTGTTGGAGCGGCAGTCTCGCGGAGAGAGGGAGAGAGAGAGAGAGAGAGATTGGACTCCTTTTACCCTCCTCTTTTCTCAAATTGAGATTTTTTCCTTTGGGGGTGGTTGCAGCCGTCACAGAGGCCCTTTTGTGCCAACCAAAAAAGGGAGAAAAAGAGGCAAATTTGGACCCAGAGCGCGCGGTCGGGGTCGGCGTAGAAGCCTCCGGAGAGAAAGGTCCGCGGACGAGGGATTGACCCTGGGTTGTGTTTTGATTTTGGTACTCCCACATAACATAACACAAGAGAGAGAGAGACATGGCCGCTTCGAGGCGCACCTTGGGGAGAAGCACCAGTTCTGCTGGGCCTAACACAGAGGGCATGGACGAGAGAAAAAGGACGGTAAATACTACGGAACCGACGCCTTGGATTAAACGAAAGGTGGAATATTTCGGTCCGTTTCGATCAAACATCAAACAATTTTTGAAACTCGCGACGCCAGACGCGCGAGCGACGGAAGATGGGATTTGGGGGTACACTCTCGTGTTGACGACGCCTTCGTCTTCGAAGGACCATGCGCCACATGAGACTGTTCTGCGGATATACGAAGAGTCCACAGAAGTGGAAGGAAACGAAGAGTGCATACACTGCGATTGCTGTAAATGTATCGGGTGGCATCATCACCCCGTGAACAAAAAGCAGTGGCACTTTATCGTGCATACGGATTTTAAAACGAGAGGAAAACCAGAGTTAGCCGGGAAAAGAGTCTGTCAGCTGTGTTGCTGCGCGGTGCCAAAAGGCGAGAGAGTGTGTACGGTGTGTGGAGAAATCGATAAAGAGTGCTCGATTGTCGACCATCAGACGCATTTGTTGCATGGATTGCTTCACGCGAACGGGTGTGGGCACTTGAAACGTATCAACGGACGAGAGGCGGGGTCGATGGTTTTGAGCGGATCGCAATTGATGGGTTTGTGGGAGAATATTTGCTACACGTTGAGAGCGAGAGAGGTTTCCGTGGAGGACGTTTCGCAGAAATATGGGGTTGAATATCGTTTACTCAACCCCGCGAGTAGTGGTAACACGTGGTACGGGACGTACGGGTACGTGTTTGGTAAAGGTAGCTTTGGAAATACGGCGACTTCACATAAACGGGCAGGAGCTGATTTTCGAACGTTCCCGTTGAAGAACTTGAGAAGCGATTTTGTCATGACGGGAGGCGAGGACGATCCGATGGTGCACTTGATCGATAAATACGTCAACATTTTGACGCTCGAATCAGAAAAGAAAACAGGGGATGATGAGGAAAAAGATGATGAACTCGAGATTCCAAAAACTTTAGGCGATTTAGTCAAAGCCTTACTGCGATTGCAAAGAAATATTCGCAGAGAAGTTAAAGAAGGCATCAGGCCGTTCGAAACGTTAGCAACGCATGGCGTAGGCGCCGTGTTGGCCGGAATTTCAGATGTCGCCGAGAACAGACCTCAAACGAACCAAACGACCCCCAGGCGTCACTTTCATCATCAGCACCACCACCGCCATAACTCTCAGCGGGCGCGAGCAATTGATTTTGAAGAAGAAACGAAAAATGGACTTGGCGGCGATGAAAGGTCCAGCAAGAAACGCGCCTCTGCAGAAGTTGAGAAGGAGGAAAAGGTAATAGAAGTAGCAGTAAAAGAAGAAAATAATAATAAACAAAGGGAAACGGTGCACCACGATTCGGTCTTTGTTTCTGCGGCGAAGAAATTGAAAATGGCTGGAACTGGTCTCGCCTCGGCGTTTGCGAGAACGCTCAGGTCACCAACTTCCATGGTACAACATAGTGGTCATCATGAACAACAACAGGAGCAACAAATGCCTTTGATTAAAGATGTGCCTCTTCCGACCGAACCAATGGTCGAGTGGAAACGAGGTCGCTCGAGTAATCAGAATCCGGCGGCTCAGACGAGATGGACACTCACTCGAGTCAACATCGCGGCAAACGCGTGCGTGATGGTTTTAGCGGATAACAAAGGCTTTTGGTTAGGTAGACAAGACGTTCGAAACCTCGCGCGCCTGAAAGGCGTTGGAGATACGGGATTGTTAGATCACGTTTTGAAGACGATTGCGGATCATCCGGTCGTTATGAACGGTAAAAATAGAGCGAAGGATGCGAGAGCGAAAGTGCGAAGACGAAACAATCCGATCAATTCGCAGTTGGAGTATCAGTTAGAGATGCCGAATGCGAAGATATCGCCAAATTCTCCCACATATACGGCGCCACTTAACTTTTTTAATCCATACGCGAACGCGCCAGTTGAAGCAGTTAGCGAAGGAAAATCTCCATTGAATAGCATACGCATGTTGCGTAATGGAACAACAACGAGAGGAGCGACTCGCCAACAACCGGTAAGAAATCAAAGAGAAACGCGCTCTGCAATGGTAAGTCCAGCTGCGAAGAAATCAGAACTCAAAAGTCAACAAGAATTGTCGACGGCAGTTCCGGTGACACCACAAATTCGTTCGAATCCAAACGCGAAATCCATCTCAGAGCTCACTGCGTACGACGTTGACAAGGATTTGAGAGCGGTGTATCGAGACTGCCTGGAAAGCTACAAACCAGCTCGAGTTCAAGCCGGGAATAAAATCAGAGTCACGTGTAAAGGTGCTCATCTCACAAATGCGGCTCGAGTGTTGTTGGACACGAAACAATTTGTTAAAACGTACATAGATATTGACGACTTGTTGCACTTGAGCATGCCCGCGAATGTCAAAAATCTTAAACCAACCCGCGTACTCGTCACTGCCGTCATCGATAGATCGAATTCAGGACCAAAAGTTTCTGGTTTGGGTGGTGCGATTATGGGTAAGAATCGACGAAAGCTTGGCGTCGAGTCTAAGCCACCGCCGGAGATTGTTCTGCTTCCGGTTCCATGCACGTTGGGAGAGTTGAAAAAGGAAGCGACGAAAGCGTTTGCGGATTTATACGTCATCCTCTCGAAATTCAAAGTCACCTCGATTAAAGGGTACGAAAATCTTCCAGATTCCACGAGATTGAACAAAAATTCGTTGCAGTACGCGCATGCCGAAGTTATGGGTGAAGGCGCGGACTTGGAGAGCGATTTTCGTTACCAAGGTGGACTCGATCAATGGGTCGTGAACTGTCACTGTGGAACGAACGACGACGATGGGGAGCGAATGATTGCGTGTGACCGATGCGAGACTTGGATGCACACGAGATGCGTGGGTATTGAAGATGAAGAGAAGACGCCGAAACGGTTCACGTGTCACGAATGCGAAGGGATTTCGATAGAAGACTTTTTAGAAGCGAGGAAACCAAAGGTGAAAGCAGGACGACCGGCGCCAAAAGCACGCAGATAGGCAATTGTTGTGTATAATTTGGTTTAACACAAAAAAAATGATCTGTTTTCTTTCTTAAAACGCTCGCCTTACTAATTGTTTTTCATTCTCGTTCTCTCTTTAGATGGCATAAAATTATTCGTTCCAGCGACCTTTTTGCTGCTCTTCCGTCGGCCCTTGTTGCGCCTTTACGAAACTCGTCGGCAACATTGCAAACTTTTGCAACTTGGGAACGTATGCTCTTTGCGTGAAGTTGTCGTACCCGTTCGCCTCAATGGCATCTAAAATATCTCTATATACATCCAATGCAGACCATACCGGCCATCTAGCGTCTTTATTCAAGCAGTTCACGCCAGCTTCCGCGGAAGCAAAGCACTCGCGCGCTCTTGCGATTTGAAACTTCATAAACTTCACCCAGCGCTCGTCCACCTTACCGTTTTTTACCAATCCGGTCAACACTTCATCTTCGGTGATACCAAACTCGGCCAAATCTTCTAACGGAACGTAGATACGATTACGCTCTCTCGCATCTTCCCCAACGTCTCTGAGAATGTTCGTCAATTGATTCGCTAATCCCAACGATAATGCCGCTTTATACACTGACTGCAAGTCGCCTCGGTAGTTTTCATCCAAGCCCATAATCGGCATCGACATCAAGCCAACCGTACCAGCCACGCGATAGCAATATTCATACAACTCATCAAACGTTTCGTATCGTGGTTTCACCAAATCCATTCTCATACCATCAACCATATCTCGAAACGGTTGAATGTCAACCGGAAATTTACTCACGGTATCCGCCAAAGTTGCATCGACAACGTCCAACGGTTTCCCTGCAAAAATGTTCTCCAAGCGTTCTTCCCATCTATCCAAAGCTTCCGGCGTAATGTGCGACGCGTTTGGCCCGTCTACTAACTCGTCCGTACGTCTGCACCAAACGTAAATAGCCCAAATCGCCCGTTGTTTCTCCGTCGTCATCAGTTTTGTTCCTAGATAAAACGTCTTTGCGTACTCAGCGGTGACTTCTCGACAACGTTCGAACGCCGGCTCTAACGCAGACGGCACGACGTTCATTTTCGGGGCCAATTGGCCGCTCTCTTGTTTTTTTACACACGCCTTTAGCGCAAATAATTCAACCTCTTTTCCGTTCGAGCGCACGACATCTTCTGGTCGTCTTTGGAACGTTTGTTCCGGTGCATTTTGCTGTTGCGATGGCTCAGCCACGGCATCGCGCGTGGAAGCCTTCCCGCCTCTTCCTTGCGATCTAGGAAATGACGTCGTGATAGTCTTTTTCGACGACGACGATGTACTCGCGGGCGCAAAATTAACCATCGATGACGTTCGCGTCATCCCGTATTGAAGACAAGCGCTGTTCATTTTTTTCTAATCTTTTTTTACGCGTAAATGTGAAACGTGGCGTAGCAATCCGAAAGTATATGAAAGCGCTTTGACAATTCAACGCGTCGATATATAGGTTGGTTGAATATAGATTTGCAAATGATATATTCTTAGCTATGCAAATGTGCGCTCGGAGATCGATTGATTCGATCGCAACGAGTAACGCACGACGCGTGAACGTGAAATAGAGGATATTCCCTCAAGATTGACGTAGATAAAGCTCTCACAAAAAAGTTGAGGTAGAAATTTCTCTTTTCGAGGCAAAAATCTCTCGGATGAGATAAAATACAAAAAATACGCGAGATATAAAAAAGGTGTTCGTTTGTCCTTTTATGCCACACACGGTCTAATTAATCAGATAAAGCAGTGTATTAACCACATTATTATTATATATTATTATTATTACTACCCCCCACTGGTACAATAGGATTATTAGTAATCCGACATCACGAACGAAGCGAGAAGGAACACACTCGAGAGGAGAGCGAATGAATTCATCGAATTCACTGCAGACGATTCCATCGGGACGCTGGCGTCTTTCTCCTGTTCTTGCGTGTCTGCAGAGGAAGGACCAGCCGCTTTTGAAACGTCTTGCGAAGAATAGGCGCCGTCATCGGATGATGATGAAGAAGGCGATGTTGTCCCGTTTCGTAACCATTCGGTGGGTAATCCCGGGTACGGTGGTGGGAACACGACGCTATTCAGAATGTCCATTGATAAGTTACCGGAGTTAAAATCGCAGTTTTGAAGTGCGAGAAGCGCAAGAAGTGTAGCTCCGTGTTCAAGCAGTTGCGGCAAATTCTCTAACAAACATCGTTCGATGGGCAACGCGTTGATTTCCTCCACAGAGTAGCCACCATCGACTATTTTTTGTACGATAGATAATGGACAAGCCGTACAAAGATGCGGATCAGAAGCAGATCCGCATGTTTCGTTGATACCGACGAAATCGAGGCGCTCCGTTTCAAGAGGGCAAGCTCCTACCGTTTGCGCATTCACTCCTCCCTTAGAAGATGTGATCAAGAGATAAAAGAGGGAGAACGCGCTAAAAGCGTGCTGAAATAATAGTCGTCGTTGCATTATGAATGTATTTTAAATCTGGATGAACGAAATGGTGTGCTGAATATGCTATACTCTTTATTACCACTTTTTTTTGTTTATTCTCGTATTCTCGAACCGAAATCTGCCTCGAAACACTCATTGAAATTTATGGTGGTACATATATACCGCCGAAGCCATATAAACTCCAGTTACGATTATTAACGCGACTGCATCTCGTCCAATATTTGATGGATCTACTCCGACGACGTTTAAATACGTCGATCCGCTCACAACAACGGCGACATCTGTGCCGTCAAAATCGGCATCGAACAAATATTTACCATCTCTCATCTCGCTCGCTAGCATTCCACCCCATGCGTAAAAAATTGCCGAAAACCAACGAATCCATCTACAAAAGCCCGGCAAGGTTGGAATGTTTATGAGAAAACCCCCAAAAAGGCTTGAAACTAGGACACATACTATTCCAGCCAGTGTTGCTATGGCTGTGGACGCGCAAAGCGTCTGGATAAAACTCATCAACGCCGTGGATGTTGCTGAAAATAACAACGCAAAACCCAAGAAGATGAAGAAGGCGCAAGGATCAACACGCAAACCCATCAGCCAGTAGTAACTTATTGAAGTTAAAATGACCGACGTCCAACGTAATACGACTATCTCAACAATTATTTTAGAAAGATAGTACGTATCAGCTCGATGATAGCCGGCTCTTCTTTCTCGTAGGAAAATTTTCCTGGACGAGAGAAACGCGTCACAACTCGATACACTCGAAAGAGCAAAGAAGAAAAGAACAAAAAATAAGCTTCCCATACGGTTTTGGAAGCCCCTTAAGTTCTTTTGCACGTCCAAGTAGAGCAAACCGATGAGAGCCCCAACTAAAATAGCGGTGACTGAATCCGTAATGAAACGAGAGATGTTCCGTTTTACCTCTAAAAATTCTCGCCAACAGAGGACGGAAAGCTCAGTCAAGAACGAGCGCTCGCTTTTGTCATAAATTTCTTGTGATGATTGATTATCCATGACAACAACAGCAATGGCGTTGGATTCCGATGAACTGCTTTCTTCCTCTTCGTCCTCTTCTTTTAAGGGTAGGTTTGCTGATTTAAGAAGAAAGTTTTTGGACATTTTTTCATCGCTCGCAACTTCGAGGCACCACTCAGGTAACGAGAAAGTTTTCGGGCAAGGCATTTGTACAGAATCAAATAAATCGAGCGAAACGGAACCAAAAAATAATCGATCTCCAGTCGACGAAAGCAATAAAACTGTATCAATTTGTTCAATCAGAGATCTCGCTGACGGTGCGTGAATTGTGCATAATACGTCGCGTCCGCGAGAGGCGATACTTTTGAGCAGGACCAATATCGTATCAGCAGTTTTCGAATCTAAGCCAGACGTCGGTTCGTCGAGAATGATCAAGTCAGAATCGATAACCATCTCCATGGCAATCGATAGCCTTTTGCGTTGACCGCCGCTTAAATCAGATACGCGAGTATCTCGAACGTCAATCAAGTGAAGTTCATCCAGAAGCGCGTTTACTTTGTTCTCCTTCGTTTGTTTCGAAACATACCACGGAAGACGCAAACAAGCTGAATACAAAATTGACTCGCGCGTCGTTAAAAATTTGAGGAGGTAATCGCTGTGTTGAGGTACGTACCCTATTCTATTTTTACCGGCAAAGTGAGCGTACCCAGAGAGACTAATTTTGTTCAGATCGATGTCGACGTGAAATCCCGAGGCGGAAATTATAGATTTCACCAATGTAGTCTTACCAGAACCTGATGGACCCATGATCGCGCGCACTTCACCAGCGCAAACCTTCCCAGAAATTCCTTTTATGATTTTCGGGCGCGCTGCGGATTTTTTCGCACGTCCTCCTCTCCCCCCTCCTCTGTTCGTCTTTAATTGACACGAAATGTTTTGGAACGATAGAATTTCGCAAACTCGTCGTCTTGTAGCAACCGTCACGTTTCTCTCTGCGTCGTGATTTCTTTGAACATACAGCGCATTGAGCTTCTGTCTCGTCTTATCTCGATATACCACAAACAGAGCGACTCCCGCGAAACAAACCACGACAACCGCCAGCGACACCGAAAGTCCGACGACATTGACGCCTTTCTTCTTGTTGTCGTTCGTTACCATCGCACCATTTTTTTCGTCTTGATATTCCTCAACAACGGGCGCGAACGCACTTCGAACCGTCTTTCCAATGTCTTCCTCTTCTTCTTTTTCTTCTTCTTCTCCTGTAGAAAAGGTCACGTTCTCGTACATCGACCGCGCGTCTCGTGGGCAGGCTGAAACTTTTAAAAACGCATCGATCGTCGCTCCGTTCGCCAACAGCGTCGACAAATTCTCCGTCGCGCACGCATCTATCGGCAACGCCTTCACTTCTTCCTCGGTATATCCCGCGTTTGCAATTGCTTGCCCGAGAAACGTGATGCACTTCGAGCACACGTCTAAGTTCGAGAAGAGATATTAAATACGAGGGCGAAAAATAATAGAGAAGTGAGTTTTTACCTGGATCGGTCGCATCTCCGCACGCGTTTCCAAGCCCGTTCAAATCTATCTTCTCAATCTCGAGCGGGCATTCTGCTCCCCGCGAGGAGGAGAAGGAGAAGAGCGAGACGTGAGCAACGAAGAGAAGGAGACGCAAAGATCGTCGGCGCATCCTTTTTGTTCGTCTCTTCTTCGCGTATTTTTTTGTGTGCAAAATTTTTTTGTTTTTTATATCTAAATATTATGTGGGGGGTTCCGTCCGATGCAAAAAGCAAAAATTCTTTTATTTCCATTCGATCCATCGATGTGATTGATTGCATAAATTTGAAATTTTTTTGGACACACGACCCAAAAACGGAGGAAAAGACTATGGCCATACTTATGTGTCTTCTCTTTTCTTTTCCCTTTTTTGTTTTTCGATCGCAATCCAATTCAATTTTTCATCACATTTAACGCTTTAAGCTCCGTCCGGGAAGAAGAAGAAGAACAAGAACAAGAGGAAGAAGAACGAACGAACGACGCGCGGATCGAACGACACCATGTCCGCGAACGACGAAGGAGAACAAGACCGCGAAGAAGCGAGAGACGGAGGGGAAGCAGCCGCGGCTGAAGCCACCGCGCCTGCACCTGGAGGAGGAGACGACGAGAATCGAGACCAACAGCAGCCACCCCTGCCATCGGGTGACGTTGACGAGAGAAGAGAGGAGCGCAAATCCGGTCCACCGGATATTTCCAACTTACATTCCGTGAAAATCGACAACTTGAGTTTTGATCTGTCCCAAGAAGAAATTACGGACATGTTTTCCCCTTATGGAGAGATTGGAGACGTGTACGTCCCTCGAAACCACTACACTCAGCGAATGAGAGGTTTCGCTTTCGTTCGTTACGTGGAAAAACAATCCGCAGACGCGGCAATTGATGCGATGCACGAGAAAGAGATTGCCGGGAGAGTTATTCGCGTCGGTATGGCTGAAGAGAAGAAACCAGATACGAGAGGGCCGTATCATTCAAGAGACAGAGGGTACTATCGCGGTGACCGAGGAGGCGGGTATAACAACAATAGGAGAGACTATTATCGAGGAGGAGGATATGGTGGCGGCGGAGACCGGTATCGTGATCGAAGGAACGATAGCGGACACGACAGGCGAGATGGTGGATATTATCGCGGAGGTGGGAGAGACTACGATGACCGCCGGGGTGGGTACGGCGGCGGTGGAAGCCGATATGAAGACCGACGAGGGGGAGGTTATGATGATCGAAGAAGATACGACGACAGACGAGGCGGAGGTTATGACGATAGACGAGGCGGAGGCTACGGTGATAGACATGGCTCCTATGATGATAGAAAGGGAGGCGATGGCGGAAACAGATACGAAGATAGGCGGGCTCCGCCTATGGAGTAAAAAAAGAAAACTCGCAACGTCAAAATCCAACTCACATCTACGTCTACATAACAACTTCTCACGACAAGTTCAGACAATTTAATTACATTTGCTCATAAACATGAGTACCGTGGTACCATGGTACCATGGTACCAGGTACCGGTACATATAAGACCATATCATTGTTTTTAGTTATTTTTAAACTATAATTACACGCAACCACTACATTGTACTAGTATTTCCTTCCTTCTAACGCTATCTTTCTATTTTCCAAACTTTTTAATCAAATCTTCAATTGAAGCTTCCTCTTTCTTAGGCACCGCCGGCGGTGCGTTGGTAGTTATATTTGTCCCGGAAGGAAAGGCGCTCTGCTTTTTCTTCTTCTTTTTCTTGCTCATTGTCGATCTCGGTACGTTCACAGCACCTGCGCCTATCGCACTCCCATTGCTCGCTTTCTTCGTAACTTTCACGCCGTGACTTGGAGCAACCATTCGCGTCGGACCAGCTTGTATAGTCAACATGCCGTCTTCATCTTCGACAACTTTCCCCTTGAAGTTGTTTTTCAAAATCTTCACGGAGTCCCCTATTTGAGCCAGTTTGCTTGGTTCGTTGTCCCATGCGTCATAATCTTCAACAGAAACTCTTCTACCATCGCTCGAAGAGGAATTTTTCTCACTACCTAGAAGAGCGTCGAATTCGCGAGCCGCTCTAGAAGGCGATGCCAGTTTCTTCTCCACGCCTGCAAATGTTTGAGAGGAGCTCGTCTTTACCGACGAAGGAGAAGACGGCGAAGGCTTCCATAGCTCATTCAATTTAGCTTCCGCAACAATAAATCCTGCAGCGACTGTTACAATTTCATCGGAGACTTTCGTGACCTTTCCTGCTAAACCACTCGTTTTCAAAATAACTTTGTCCCCAACTGTCGGCATTTCTGTCAACTCTTGATTGGTTTCTTCGGCGACTTCTCCTCCATTCGCTGCAGCTACTTTGCGCTCTTTAGCTAAACGAATTTCCCGCTCGCGATCGGTTTCTCCAGCAGCACTTTTCGAAATCATTGACTTCTTTGTGTTTGCCGAGAGTTCCTGTCGTTTCAATCGCTCTTCACCTTGGATGCGAATTTTAGCCTCCCTCGAGATTCTCAAGATGGTTGTCGCCTGCTTCATTGCTATGTCCTCCTTTACTCGTAACACTGTCTGTTCCGCATTTCGTGCTTGTGGTATGCGGTTTTCTACATCTTTTAGCATTTGCATAGCCTTTGCAAAAGCTTTATCTGCATCTTTTCTCGCACCTTCGAGTTCTGCAATGACATCATCCAACGTCGCAAAACTTTGTCCCATGACCTCCTTCGCCAAATCAATGACATCTTCGTCTAACTTGTTTCTCTCCGCAATCTGCAAAGCTCTCGAACGACCAGGGACCGCCCATAAGAGTCTATACGTTGGACGTAACTCAGCTTCATCGAATTCAACCGCAGCGTTCTCAAATGCGCCGGAATCTTTGTGTTCATACTTCAACGCTTTCAAACTGCCGTGATGGGTAGTCGCAAACGCCAACGAAACGCCGAGTCGTCCGGGAAGTAACCCCGCTAAAGCTTTTAATAACGCGCGTGCTATCGCAGCGCCTTCCAAAGGTGACGTACCAGTCCCGACTTCGTCGATTAAGACTAAAGATTGAGGAGTAGCGCGCTTCAAAATAGCCTTCTGTGTCGTCAAGCGCGCCGAAAACGTACTCAAGTTCGTGAGTAAATCTTGGTCGTCGCCAATGTCGCACAAAACGTAGTCAAACCATGGCAAGTGCGCTCTTTCAGCGGGTACAAACATACCAGCTCGCGCCATTAACGCGCTTAACCCGAGAGCTTTCATTGCCGCTGTTTTACCACCCGTGTTCGGACCGGTAATGACGACACACTTCGTTCTCGCCTCCACGAAAACGTCCACGGGTACTGGGCCTTTCACTCTGAAAGTATTCGCATCGCTTCCGTCTTCATTTTTGCCATCGTAAAGCCAATCAAAGCCATCGTCAAAATCGAAATCGAAATGATCTTGAGAGTTCAATTCGTTTTGAAGTTTCTTGCTCTTCTTCTTCTTCGACTCTCTTGTTGCGATTTTAAATCTCGGTTGTGACCTTGTATCGTCTTCTTCTTCTTTCCTTTTTTCTCTTTCAGCCGCCTCGCGACGTTTGTCTTTCACAGCTTTTACCGCTTGCGAAGCTAGCACTGGTTGACGAAGTCCAGGAAGGTAGACTTTAGATTTTGCAATTTCGAGTTCCGCTTGAACGAATGCGTTCTTAGTGCTCAAATTTTCCTGTTTTTCATCCTTATTGTTTTCGTCATCACCGTCGTTCATTTCATTCCTTGCCGCTTTCTCCCTCAATCTTTCCTCAATGGCGTCTTCCAAAACAGATTCACTGGCAAACGTTGGACGTACCGAATTTAGCGCTTGCCCGTGACGACATCTAGCCGCGATGATATCCAAATCAATCGTCAACTCTAAACATCGTAAAATCTCCTCCGCGACTTCCATGATGACTCGCGATAACTCTCTTCTTATGCCATCAATCGCTGATTCCTCGTCGTCCCTTGCTTTTGCTAACTCTGTATTCAAGTTCACCACCGATGGTGGTTCAATGAGGGTTAATCCACTCTGCGTGCCTAAAACGAGTGCATTTTTTGGTGCACTCTCTGGCGAAACCGCTAAACACATGCGCCCTCGAAACGAAACTGCACTCCCAGGCATCCTTGATAACAACTCTTTCAGTTGTGTCTCTTTTCCTAACAAGCGCTCTCGCGCTCTGCGTAATTCCGGACTCGCAGTGTCTTTGAACGACCCAGTATCGTCAACTTTCGATTTGATAATGTCCACCACTTCCGAAAACGTTTCCATTTGCATCGCGATATTTCTCAGAGGCACCATCGCTCTCGGCACCTCAATCTCTCCCGTTTCGTTGTCTTCATGAGAAACATTTTCGATGGATAGTTTCAAACGTCTCGCGTTTTCTAAAAAAATTGCCACCGCTATCAACTCGTCTCCACCTAAAGGCGCTCCTTGAGACGCTTTATGCACGCTTCTCTTCGTCTCGATTGTAAGCATCCCACCAAAATCCAGCGAAACGCCCGCAACGGATTCCATGTACATCGCCGATTCGGTTTCATCTAGAAGCATCTCCGACATTTCTTGCGAATACACTTCCGAAATTAAACTTTTACCTTCACTTGAGGAGAACCGAGCTTTTCCTAAAGCCGTCGACGTGTATTCGCCGACGAACGTTAAAAGTTCGAACCATCCGACTCTGTCTAAAGAGTCAAATTCTAAATCTTCTTCTATCGTTTCGATTTCCTCTCGAGTTGGACCCCATCCCCTTTCTCTCGCATTCTCAGGCGTAACAGCATTAACAGCGTCGCCCGATGACTTCATTCTCCCGTTTCTTCTCCTTCTTCTTCTTCTTTCTCTTCGCGCGCGAACGTTTGTAGGTGCCCCCGTTACTTTCGTCGTCGTCGTCGTCGTCGTCGTTATCTGAAAACCATTTTGTCCATTTCTGTTGTCGTTCAACGCCTCGTAGCAGCGGCGAGACGACGCGACCGGCGCGACGCGAGAAGAAGAGGAGGAGGAGGCGCGCATCATCGATGCAGCGTTACGATGACGACTATACCGATTCGCCCACGGCGTCGTCGTCGTCGTCGTCGTCATCGGCTCCTTTTCTTCGCGCGGAGAAAAGTGAGCGAGTAAAAGTGAGTGACGACACCGTCCTCGACTTCATTCCGTTTTTCGTTTTTCCCCAAAACTTTTTGGACCTGCGTCTTCCCCTCGCTTTCTCGGAGCGCGCGGACGGCACGAACTTTGAAGAGAATGTCTTCACCGCGAGACGCGACGAATCCGCTGAGGCACTTTCAGAGGGGGGCAAACGCGAATACTAACAACAACAACAACAACAACAACAACAACAACAGCACG
>MDTG01427527.1_pt1 | contig 18309 bp, 17 predicted proteins | sample 811421 | NCBI WGS metagenome assembly MDTG01 (sample SAMN05326645, study PRJNA326480) | marine metagenome | isolation source: seawater | place: Pacific Ocean: South East | collected 2011 | reverse complement strand
CGAAGGCGTCCAGGCAGACCTCGCAGCTGAATCAACAGCACGCGGTGACGCAGACGCAGTACTTCAAGGCCTGATTGAGTCCGAAGCAGCAACCGCCCGCGCAGCAGAGGAAGCGAACGCTAGTGCAATTGCAGACGAAACTGCAGCGCGCCAAGTGGCAATTGAAGGTGTCCAGGCAGACCTCGCAGCTGAATCAACAGCACGCGGTGACGCGGACGCAGCTCTTTCTGCTGATATCGCATCTGAAGCATCTCGTGCTCAAGAAGAAGAAGGTAAATTATCAGCTGATATGGTCGCTCTTCACGACAGACACATGAGTGGTGAGTTCCCACAAGTGGCATCCGGCGCATTTGTTATAACTGCAGCGGATATGCCAGAAATGGGTCATGTCCATGACGTATTCGTCAATGGTTTGAGACAAGTTGTAGACACTGATTTCTCTGTAACAATGGTTGATGGTCTAATGACTGAAATTTCATTCGCATTCGACATGCAGGCTGGTGACCATGTTTCTGTAACAGGTATGAAGAAAGTTGATCTTCTGTCATAATAAAAAATAAAAGATAAGTATTAATTTATTTATCTCGCCCTCTCATAATTTATGGGAGGGCGTTTTTTTATTGACTATTTAAAGGAAAGGATGGGCTTTAAATGTTCAAAAAAATCACCTCTTTATTTACATCAAAGCGAGAAAATATAATAGAAAAGGTTCCAGAACCAGTAGAGGTTGAAACAGAGCCTCCACCCCTACCAGACGTTATTGAGGTACCATGGACTATAGCAGCAAGACTAAAAAACTTAGATACAGCTATGGATAAGGTACATAACGACTTAAAAGAATTTCTTTACAAAAACATGTTAACGGAAAAGAAAACTCTCAATTATTTAGAAAAGCTAGAAGAGACTTATGATAAAGTAGAGAAAGAAATTAAAGAAGCGTATAAAATACCCGATGAAAAAGATTATCTATTTGAATTACCAGAAGGAACAGGTCGCCCAGGTTTCCTTAAAAGGAAGAAGACCAATAAATAATCTGATTTTGAAAAAATTGCAAACTATTTATTATTGTGATAAAAACAATCTAGATTTTATAGGAGAATCCCTAGAATGTCAGTTAAAAAATTTAAATTTGTATCCCCCGGTGTTTTCACCAAAGAGATTGATAACTCACAGCTTCCAGCAGCTGACAGACCCGCTGGCCCAGTCATCGTAGGCCGTTTACCTCAAGGCCCCGCAATGGAACCAATAAAGATTACTTCTTTCGCAGAGTATGTAGAAGTCTTTGGTAATCCAGTACCCGGTAAAGCAACAGGCGATGTTTGGAGAGACGGCAACTACCAAGGCCCAACTTATGCAGCATACGCAGCCCAAGCATATTTGAGAAACAGTGACGATGCTATTACTGTAGTTCGTCTTGCTGGACAAAAGAACCAAGATGCCCCTGATGCTGGCAGAGCAGGCTGGGGTACAGCACCTCTGTCTACCTCGTTTGAAACAGTTGGTTCGGCTTATGGGCTTATTTTGTGTAACCCATCAGGAACAACTGTTGGCGCAACAGAACAGGCATTCTTAGCTGGAGTTTTCTACTTCCCATCGGGCGGAGCAGTCAGCTTAACCGGATCATTGCCGGGAACACCGGTAGCAGGCGGAATCGGAGGCCTATTTCTTACATCTTCGAATATCGCATCCAGCAAGGGTCCAGATTACACCGCAGTTATTCATAAAAACGACGTTGCCGGAACCGAATTATACAGATCTGAATTTAACTTTGACCCAGCGTCAAGAACTTTTATTAGAAAGGTTTTCAACACCAATCCTCAATCTACAGGCGGAATCATTCCGGCCTCTACATTCAGTAACGGCGAAAACCTTTACTGGCTCGGCGAGACATATGAATCATTTATTCAGAAGCAACTCGATTTGGGTAACTTAAAATCTAATGCTTACGCCCTCATTCTTCCTTTTGAAAACAACGGCAAATCAGATTACCGCCTAGACGCGACTAGGGCTTCTACGGGATGGTTCTTTTCTCAAGATCTTTCAACCAACGCCTCCGCTTGGTCTGCATCGAAAATGCAGAAGCTCTTTAAGCTTCATGCTCTAGAGCCGGGAAAATGGATTCAAGACAACATTAAGGTTTCTGTTCAAGACTTAGTTTACTCTAGAGATACCACAGGAGTAAATCCTTACGGATCTTTTACTGTAATTCTTCGCAGAGCTTCGGATACTGATAATGTTGTAGAAACTATCGAAAGATTTTCTAATTGTAATCTCAATCCTTTGTCTGACAACTATATTGCAAAAAAGATTGGCGACAAATACCGAGTTTGGGCCGCATCCGAAGGAATATTGAGAGAATACGGAGAATATTCAAACGCCTCTAAGTACGTTAGAGTAGAAGTGGACGATACAATCGCCAATGGTATAGCTGACCCACAATTGCTTCCTTTCGGAGTATACGGCGCAGAAAAACTAAAAGACACTGGCCTACGGGGTACAGGCGAAACTGGCGCAGATATCTTCGCCACTCCAAATAGTGCTCCCGCCGCACTAAACTTAGCCCCTGGCTTAGACTTCTTTAATAAAGGTACTTTGGGTGCCTACGGCATCAATGTCAATTTCCCAGAGGCACAGTTAAGAATTAGTTCTTCGGCAGGTGGTTTGGTCGATCAAACTGATGCCTACTTTGGATTGAATGCTTCTGCATATTTGGAAAATACTACCGCCTACACAAGCAACCAAGCCGACGCGGGATATTCGGATTACGTCTATCTCTTAGGCAACTATGCGGGTACTTCGAAGACAGAGGAGCAATGGGCCTTCTCTCTAGACAACATCGTTAAGCCTCTCGGTAAAAACTATGTTTATTACAAAGCAGATGCAAGAAAAGACGAAATTTCATTCTCTGCAACAGGAAGCTGGAGAGATTTGGTAGACGAAGGTTGGAATAGATTCACGGCTCCGCTCTTCGGCGGCTTCGACGGCTTAAACATTGTAGAAATCGAGCCTTTTAGAAACGAAGGCACCGATGGTAAAACCATCTTAGAAAGCTATGCTTTAAACACTTTGAGACAATCAGTAGATTTACTCGCTGATCCAGAGGTTACAGAATATAATTTGATGGCAGTCCCTGGCATCACCAATCCCAATATTACTGACCTCATGCTTCAAGTTTGTGCAGACCGAGGAGATGCACTGGCCATCGTCGATATCCAAGGTGTATACACTCCCTTCACCGAAACACCGACTTCTTACAGCGATGTTACAAAAAGGGCGGGAACAGTTTCAGATGCTATCCGCACACTTGAAAACAGACAAATCAATAACTCATACGGGTGTACTTACTATCCTTGGGTCCAGGTTCAAGACACAGTAACATCCAACAGCAGACTTTGGGTTCCACCTTCAGTAGTTGCTTTAGGAACATTTGCTTCCTCTGCAGCGCAAACAGAAGTATGGTTCGCTCCTGCTGGATTTAACAGAGGCGGATTATCGCAAGGTTCTGCTGGTATCCCAGTATTGAACGTTAGTCAAAGATTGACCTCTAAAGAAAGAGATGCTCTTTACGATGCTAACGTTAACCCAATCGCTTCATTCCCGAATGAGGGAATTGTAATCTTCGGACAGAAGACTTTGCAACTAACTCCTTCGGCACTTGATAGAATCAACGTTCGCAGAATGATGATCTTCGTCAAAAGACAAATATCGATCTTCGCGAACTCTATCCTCTTCGATCAAAACGTCGAAGTAACTTGGAATCGTTTCAAGAGTTTGGCAGTCCCATTCCTAGCTAGTGTTCAGACACGCTTAGGCTTGAGTGACTACAAGCTCATTTTGGACAAGACCACAACAACCCCAGACTTGGTTGATAGAAATATCGTATACGCCAAGATTTTCTTGAAGCCTGCAAAGGCCATCGAGTACATTGCACTAGATTTCGTTATTACGAATCAGGGTGCTGCTTTTGAAGACTAAAACAAATATAGTAACTATATAGTTATATAATAGGAGAAAACAAATCATGGCAAATAACTTTTGGACAAGCGCAAATGTCGATCCAAAGAGAAAATATAGATTCATAGTCGAGTTAGCGGGCGTAGGTGGTATCGGATCAGTCTGGTTCGCCAAAACAGTTGACAAACCAGAAATTAGCATTGGAACTGGGGAAGTTGATTTTCTACAACACAAGTTTTACTATCCCGGCCGCGTAGAGTGGAATGAGATCGGATTAACATTAGTAGATCCAATTTCTCCAGACGCGACAGAGATTTTTCTTGACATTCTTCAAAATTCGGGATATACTGGTCCTATGGAAGCTAAGACAACTCTTCAATCTATTTCCAAAGGAGCCGAAACCAACGCTTTGGGTAATGTTATTATTAAACAAGTTTCTGCAGACGGTGAAATCCAAGAGGAATGGGTACTTAATAACGCCATTATTACCAAGGTTGGATGGGGTGACTTAGATTATGGTTCCGAAGATCTATCAGAAATTAGTATTTCATTCCGATACGATTGGGCAACATGCACCACGGGCGTAACACAAAGACAATTTATTAAAAACTAATTTAACATCGAGGTGAAAATTGGCTAGAAATAGCAAACGAAGTAAGCTAGGCAAAGGCCTAGAGGACTCAACACCAGCTGCGGCAGATTCTGTCGCCGCTGTACTAGAATCCGGTGGGCTTAATTTTGCCACACCAACAGAATTTGTGCAATTACCTTCCTCCGGTAGGTACTATACAGAGAATCATCCACTGTACGGACAAGACACAGTAGAAATAAAATTTATGACAGCTAAAGAAGAGGATATTCTTTCTTCTAAAACTCTCATCAAGCAAGGTGTTGCAATTGAGAGACTTCTTAAGAGTGTAATAATAGACAATAGGATAAATCCCGATACCTTACTTAGTGGTGATAGGAATGCGATTTTAGTAGCCGCCCGAATCACTGGATACGGTCCCGAATATGATACAAAAATAACGTGCCCATCTTGCATGACATCGGGAGATTATTCATTCAATTTGGAAGAAGTCACAGTTCGAACATCGGAAGACATAGAGAGCGACGATTCTTACGAAATAACAGAAGATGGAACAATCGTGACGGTTACTCCTCTGACAAATATTACAGTAGAAATGAAGATGATGACAGGAAAAGACGAAAATTATCTTTCTCGACTCATAGAATCAAAGCGAAAAAAGAAGCTACCAGAAACTACCCTCACTGATACTTTAAAAATTATTATTATTTCCTTAAACGGGGAAACTTCTCCAGACTTGATTAAGCAATTTGTAAAGGTTATCCCAGCTAGAGATTCTCGATTTTTGAGATCAGTTTACGAAAAAGCTTCCCCAAACATCGATATGACACAGAGCTATGAATGTGATGCATGTGGTTACGCGACGGACATGGAGGTTCCGTTCACCCCCGACTTTTTTTGGCCTAAGCAGTGAGTACATTCAACAGGTTTATGAAGAGTTCTTTCTTTTAAAATATCATGGGGGCTGGAGCTTCATAGAAGCCTACAATTTACCAGTGGTAATTCGCAGGTGGTTCCTAGAAAGACTAGCTGACCAGATCAAGAAAGAAAGCGATCAGATGAAAAAATCTTCAAAAAGCAAGAGATAAGGATTTATTTCTTGCTTTTAACTAATTAGAACAAGGAGATCCATCTTTATGTCAAGCAACTTCTGGACAACAGCCACATATCAGCCAATGCAGCAGTTTAGGTACGATGTACAAGTTGAATTATATAAAGCCAATTTCTCGCAGGGAACAGGTGGTAAAGTTTTCATCGACGAGAAAATGGGAACAGTAATAAATAAACAATTAATAAAAGCAGTCAACTTACCAGATGTCAATCTTGGATATGATAATGACGCTGCCAATATTGGCTCAAGTGGTCCGAGCATAGAATCGCAAGATCCGCAAATAAGCGAACTGGAATTACAACTATATATGACCCCCCAGCTGGCCCAAGACATACAAGACATATTTAGAACTTACTATCTACAAGATGTTAAACCGTCCAGAAATATTCCCAACGGATATATTGGAACTTTATCTAAAATACTAAATAAAGACAGGGTAAGTCTAATTCCTTCGCCTATATTCATTAAAAACTCACAAATCATAGTTAAAATCTATGAGCCGAACCATACAGGGCAAAAAAATCCCACTCCAGTTAAAAAGATTGTATACTATGGTATATATCCGGTTTCTTACAATCTGGGTAATCTAGATTATTCCAGTTCAGATGTTGTAGTTGGTAGTATGAAGTTTTATTTTTATGGCATGGAGATACGCGATGGAGCCTCTGATGAGAATACTCCTTCACAATTACAAACAGAAATTTTAGCAAGTATTGGCAGAGAAGGCAAAAAATGCATGGGGAATTATTAATAATGGAAAATATTGAAATCGATCTAGAAGAAATGAAGAAAAACGAAGACATGCTCAATGAGAGTTTCTTGAGAATGTATGGAACCGTAGTAGAGCTTATGCTTAAGCACATGTTTGGTATACCCGTGTTTGGTCCTTCCAGTAGGATCAAGGGTAAGCCATCCGATGTGAGGGCATTCGCTCGTGCCGTTGGCAACGAAAAGAAGTACATTGAGATAGCTAAAAAACACGGATTAGACAATCCTAGAACCTATAAACAAAAGGGAAAACTAGATAAAGCAGTAAAAGCTTTTGAGCTTAAAACGGGCATCAAGTGGCCGTTTAAATAAGGAACGTTAATTAATGGCGGACGAAAAAGATAAAGGTAAAAAAAATAAACAAATAGATAAAGAGCTACTTGAACAAATCTCCAAGTTGACGAAGGAGTACGACGCATCAAAACGCGGCGTTGAGGAACTCAACGATTCTCTCGCAGACTTGGCAGATACTCAGCGCGATGCAGCGAGGACTGGAGAAGATCTCAATTCTACCCTGACTGGATTATTAGGATCCTCCAGTGGCTTCAGTCAAGGTGTCATAAATTTAACCAAATCGATTAGTGAGGGAGACTCTTTTATAAAGGGCTTCACAAAATCTATGACTCTGGCCAATACACAATTTATGGCCATGAGCGCAGGCCTCAATTTATTGGAAAAAGTTTTCGAATCTACAGCAATGTTGATCAGGGACACGGACGCCGCATTAACATCTTTTCAGAAATCAACCGGTGCTCTTTCTACATACGGTTCTCAAATAACAGCCCTCGAAGAAAATATGTATACGTATGGTATCACAATCGAAGAAGCCGCCGACTCACAGGCTGGTTTAATAGGCAGCATTAGGAATTTAAAAGATCTCGGCCCAGCAGCCAACGAAATGCTCCTAGAAAATACTGCAATTTTAAACGAACTAGGCGTAGAATCAGGCACTACAGCACAGAGTTTGGGCTTTATGATAAATTCATTGGGCATGACAGAAGATGCGGCCGCTTCGACTACGCGAGAAATGTTCGTCCTAGCCCAATCTTTAGGAAGACCTCCTGCGGAAATGGCCGAAGCATTTAACGCTGCAGCACCACAGCTTGCAGCTTTTGGTAGCAGAGCAGGTGATGTATTCCGAAAAATGGCGGTAAACGCCGCAGCTGCCAATATGGAAGTCGCCGACATGCTCAGAATCACAGAGCAGTTTGACAAGTTTGACACCGCAGCTTCAGCAGTGGGTAAATTAAATGCAGTTCTTGGTGGCCCTTATTTAAGTACTGTCAGAATGGTCACCACAACAGACCCTACAGAAAGATTAAAAATGATGTCAGATGCTGCAAGACAGGCTGGCAAATCCTTTGATGATATGTCTTATTACGAAAGAAAGATGACTGCTTCCGCAATGGGGCTGAAAGACGTAAATGAGCTTGCTCTGGTTATGAGCAACAACTTTGATTTAGTGGGCGATGCCGTTGAGAAAAGTGCTGCGGATATAGTTGAGTTGAGAAAACAGACGCAATCTTATAACACAATAGCAGAAGAGTTTGGACAGCTCACTAGATCTTTTGCAGTCAACATAGGCGGCCCACTCGTCAAAGCAATCAAGGCCTTCGCTCACGGTCTTGGGATGCTCGCGAAAGGCCCAATCCCGGCAGTTGTCGCAGGTATTGGTTTGATAATCACAGCAATTGGCGCACTATCTATCGCTTTGGCAGTAGGATCATTTGGAATCTCTGCGCTCATTCAAATATTTGTGGCCTTCATGATTACAGTCGGCTCCGGCTTTTTATTAATTATAAAGACCGTGGTAGATGTGGTAAAAAGAAGTCAACCGTTTGTGGAGAAATTCAGCTCTGTATGGGAAAAAATTACAAAAGCATTTGAACAATTACAAAAGACGGGCAAGACGATAAAGCCCACAATAGATCAAATAGTCGAAGGATTCACAGAATTTTTCACAGACTCTCCCGTTATTTCTCAAATTCTGAACGATTTAGCGGATTCTCTCACAAGTACTTTTAAAATGATCGCCGCCATAAATGAAAAAATGTCTCAATCAGGTGTCTATAGCACCTTCGGTAAAGTGATCGGCGTGGTAACAAGTGCTGTACTCGCTTTGGTTTTGGGAATCATCAAGCTCAATGAGCTACTTATTGGTGTTTTTCATCGTCTTTATGTCGGAAATAGTCCTTCTTTGATAGCGGTATTTGAAATGTTAGCCAGTGCTATTTCAGCAGTTGGCGAGGCTTTTAAATTCCCCATTCAGATGATCGGCAAAATGATGACCGGGTTAAAAGATTTGGCCTCAATGTTAGCAGGAAAAGCACTTAGCTTTATATCCGGAGCAATTTCTTATGTATTCGGAGAATCTCCTTCTACTGAGGTAAGCAACACTGGATTTAGCCGTGGCGAAGATATGGACGCTATGGCCGTATCTATTGGGGAAGAAGTTGGAAAAGCAGTCAAAGAAGCCTTGCAAGATATGCAAATGAATAATAAAGTACAGCTTGAAGTAGTGTCCAAACATGGATTGCCTACCTTGTTTGACTTTGTTCAGAAAAATTTAGATGACGTCGCCTCTGGTAGGCCTCCCAACATAGCATTAAACGCCAGTAGAGCAGGAATAACATAAAATGAATAATGATTGTCCTATAGTAAGCGATCCTTTTACATCTGAACAACATGTAAATGACTTAATAATTCAAATGGTCGCAACAGGAAAATATTTAATTTTTAGAGATGGCATTGATTCTTTCAGCAGATCTTATAATCTTAATTGGGATTCTGTAAGTGTTTATGGAAGACAGGATGCTATTCAGACTTATCAATCTACGGGAGAGACGATTAACTTAGACTTTCCGCTTAAGCCGGGCGATAATCCAGATGAATTTAATATGCAACTAGATGCTCTTTTGGCTCTAGGCAAATTCGTCAGACCATTTTATAGTGGTGGAAGAATAGTTGAAGCCCCCCTTTTAAGAATTAGATATAGAAATCTGATAGTGGAAGAATATAATGGGGGTAAAGGTACACCAGTGATCATAGCACCGACAAGTGTAAGTGTTAACTATGGGGATCGTGCTAGAGATGTTTTAGCTCCCGGAACTACAAATCGAAAACTAATCGTACCTAAGAGAATTGCGATCGGTCTAGGTGGAGCAGTCATTAACGTAGATCAGAAATATTATGATGAAGATTCCTTAACAAGTCGCGACCAAGCTGGGGAGGTGCCTCCAGTTGATGAAGGCGAGCCAGTCGATGAGGATTCAAACTCTCCAGCAAACCAAGATGTTAGAGAAACCCTCAAAGCAAATGCCAGCGGAGCAACTGGTATTATTATATAAAAACAGGCTCAAACAGGAGTAGATAAGAATGCCATTTAACAGATTGTCAAGTAGGGAAATTTTTAGAAACGATAATATCTTGTACGATGAAAAATTCAAACAAAAGAATCTAAGCAGGATAGAGCAATATGATACTGCTCTCATACGTTTTCCTTCAAACGATTCTCTATCTTCCCTTTCCTATGATGCCAGAGTCTGGAAATTCGGTGACAGACTTCATAAGGTTGCTCATAATTCCTATGGAGATTCGAGATATTGGTGGGTAATAGCCCAATTCAACAAGAAACCAACCGATCACCATTTCGCAGTCGGCGATGTTTACTATGTTCCATTAAACCTAGAAGACGCGCTGAATGCTTTAGGGTACTAATATAAAAAGGATGAATAAAAAATGCCAATCAAAGTCCCACCAATTATTTTAAGCCTAATTAATGATCCAGATGAAGACTTTAATCCTTTGCAGAATAGTGATTTTTTTAATATGGTGATTAAAGTAGATCGACTGGCAAGCTTGTATTACTCAGGCGACAACGGCTTAACCTCAAAACAACTCGAACCTTGGTATCAAACATCGGTAACTAAAGATAACTTCATAAACCTTTTTAAAGGTGAAGCCGTGAATAAAGAAAATCTGGTTTTAAAAGAGTATGAAAAATTAGTAAAGGTATTCGGCAATGAGCCTTACAAAAATAATACCACAGATTGGAACAAATTTTTCGCAAAGACCGAGAAGAAGTTACTGCCCAAAGGCAGCGCCCGCCTCGTTGCTGGCAATATGACAGTGGGCACTGCGCGAAACAGTTTTAAAGATTTAGCTAATTATTCTTCCACAACCAAGATTAAAACTTTGCTTAAATCGTCACCCGCAAACATCGCCACAGAGGTTTTGAAAGCATGGTCTTTTTACCTTACTTTGAAAAACTTTACCGACATTCAGCCAAAGATTGAATCCAAAACTCGCCGAAAAAGTGCAGAAAAGGTCGATTTTGAGAATGAAAATATTTTAAGTCTTTACAATCAAATTATTGATAATGAAGCAACAAAAAAGCAAAAAATTGAAGAAATCATCAAGGAATTCAACACTGCCAATGTGTCCATAAGCTCATCTAAATTCAATAAACAAAAATATTTGATTGAGAACATAGAAGAACTGTCACACCTCTCCGTAAGAAGGCAGGCAAAAGAACAATATTTTAAGCTCGGAGTACCTCAAAACAGAATTATTAGAATTACAAATAGTAAAAAAAATGCTATTAATAAAATAACCGGCGCTGCAAGAGGCAATGAAATGTTCAAAATGCCTACTTATCAACTTTCAAAGCTAGTACCTACAATTCAGTTATTCAAGGTAGTATATAATGAAAAAATGGAGTCCAAGCCCGAAGTGAAAATTGATTTTCCCACCACTTTTGTTGGCTCTGCAAGAAATAGCAGAGGAGATATTGACCCCCTTGGAGAAGTTAAAACAAAGAGGGAATATGGTATAAAAAGTTTTTCTTGGGAATATAAAGGAAGCGATCCGTTTTCCGTCGACCGCGACATTACCGCCACTCTTGAACTCTATTTTCAAAATTTTGGAGATTTTACCGCACAGCGTGATGGGTACAGGTATGTAGATTTGATAGTTCCGCTTGAAAAGTGCTACCCACAAGCAAAAGCCATTTTGGGTGAAAATTTTCAACAAGATATACGAGTTAAGGCAGGCTGGGAAGTTCCCCAATCTTTAAAATCTGAACTGGAATTGGCAAACGCCCTACCAGAGGATACTAAAGAAGATAAGGACCGCAAATCTAAAACAGTCAGGCCTTTAAAGGAAAAAATCGCCTCCATCAAGGCTTCGCAGGTAAATTTTATTCTTCACCCTATCGATTACAACATATCTTTTGATGGTAATGGTAATGGTGCCTCTACAATTACTATAAATTACAGAGCCAGAATTGAGTCTGTGGGCAAAAATAGGCTAATAAATGTTATTGGCGCTAATAAAGAAGAGGTAGAAAGAATTCAAGAATCCGAAAATAGAATCAACAATACAGATGACGACAAAGAAAAGAAAAAATTCAGACAAGATCAGCAACAAATTTATAAGGAAATAAGAAAAGACGCTTCACGAAGGTATATTAAAAAATTGGCATCCAATGCGAGCATATATATAAGGGATGTTAACCTAGAAGAAGTGTTTATTTCCAATTTTGGTGAACAAAAAGCAAAAGAGTATTATAAATCAATAAAGTTCGGAGAACAATTTACTCCCGGAAATAGGGATTTGTTGAAAGACACCCTGGACGAAATCAAATCTAAACCTGGCCTTACAAAAAATACAATCCCCTTGGTTACCGGAATAGCTATCAAACCCGTCAAAGGCGACGAAAAACCAGTAAGAATAGAATACACATTTTTGGCAGACATTTTGCAAGTAGCAATCGATATGGCTGTTGAATCTGGGTCTTTACTAGGAGCCCCACAGTCTGTTCTCGATAATTTTAAAATAGCCCTGTTGGATTTCCGAGTAGGAGATAGGACATATAATCTAAGCAATCTTCCCATTTCTACCAATGTACTAGTAGAATTTTTAAATAATAAGATAGGTAAAAGGAGCGAGTCAACTGTCTCTATTGTTGCTTTCGCCAAAGAATTAATATCGGAGGTTCTAATAAACCGCATCGATGAATATTTTAACCTTGCAGATGGTACGACGAGGTCTTTCAAATTGGGATACATTCAGATGTTTGAAAATTTAAAGACAAATAGTCTAGGTAGCTATAGTTTGATTAACTCAAATGACATTAGAGAGTTAAACAAATCTAAAAAAATAGATTATTTAATAATTTATTCCGATTCGCCAGTACCCTCTGATTATAAAATAAGCCCTTTAACTGGCGGATATGGAGCTGCTAAACGCCGCGATGAGGCTAATGGATTGCACCATTTTGCACTTGGTACTACAAAAGGAATAGTAAAAAACATATCTTTTGATAGAGTAGATTTAGAGTACGCTAGAGAAAGAAGAATGACAATGAATTCTGAAGACCCATACGCCCTTTTAGCAAATGTCTTTAATGTAAATATTTCTATGTTTGGTAATAATTTCTTTCGGCCGGGTAGCTATATATATGTTGATCCAAAAGTAATGGGAGACTTAGGAAATCCATGGCACCCCGGCAGCATTTCAAATATTATGGGCCTTGGCGGGTATCACATCATCACCGGAGTGTCTCATCAAATAACTTTACAATCTTTTGAAACATCTATAGATGCAGTTTGGGAAACTTCTGGCGACGGACAATCTTCATTCACTGGCTTAAGAAAGAATTTAAATGTAGAGGGTAAAGAGAAAAAGGATAAAGACAAATGTTAGATCTGCAATTGGACAACAATACCGCTTTAGATGAAATATTCGTAGAAAGGTTTCTTTATGAATTTTTCGCTTACAATAACCCACAATCTCTAGATTATAGAAATCCTCCCGGAATAAAAGATTACTGGAAATTTGAAAATATATTATATGGGAAGGTTAGTCCCTCCTTAGTAATTATACAGCCAGATAAATCGAAGCTAGTATCCATCCCCAACCAAGAAGAGACTTTTTATACATTTAGGGAGGTATCACGTAATTTTACATCCTTCCAAAATTCTTTTAAAATTCCCTCACAATCAGGTAGGCTGGCAGAAGACAATTATTTAAATTCTCCCGTAATATTCAGAAGTTTTATAGACGCAGACAATGAGTACAATGAGAACATGACGAAAATGTTGAGAAATCACAACGCCATGCTATTATCAGGAGAGGGCTCTGATCAAATAATAAATATAAAAGACTATGCTAAAGTTTTTTTCGATCAAATGTTAAATAAGCAGCAAGCCACTATCCTCACCAAATCTTCTTATGTGTTATCTAACAAGGTATCTGCTCTCAATTCGGCTTTGAGTATAGAGATCGCAGACTTAAACCCTTCTAACAATTTGGAAAAGAAAGATTTCATCGATAGCCCTAATTTTAATTTTTATCGTCAAACGGCTATAAACAATGGGTTCTTAATAGATAAGAACATTCCGTGGAGACTAAATTATGATTTATCTTCTCCTGTCGCGACTACATCTATTTCCTTTATATCAGAAAACTTTTCAAAAGTCAGATTTTTCGATTTGGATCGTCTCATTTCTATAGTAGTAGTTGGCTATAATTCGCTAGTAAAACAAAAAATACAAGTAAAACAAGGGATATGTTCCTATACGAGACTGCCAATAGAGAAAAATAAAGTGATTGCTAGTGTGCTGCCCATGAGCTATTGGCTAAAAAGATATTGCCAAGTACGGAACATGGAATCTGGAAATATTTATAGCAAAAATGAGCTAGATAAAATAATTCGCAATGCAATAGATCTCAACGATTTAAATTTATCTTACGTTAGCTCCAAATTTAGGTTGCCCTATTTATTTGAGGGGTCCACTGTTTACCAGGAACTCAAAAAATATTATTTAGAAAAAAATAACATTTCACTTGACAATTTCTCTGAACATGTTACAATGATTATAAAGAATTCGATCAACAAGATATATTGAGGGTTACTTGTTATTTCAAACATTAGACGATAAAAAAGAATGCGTCGGCATATATTATGCTGGCGAACTTTCTTTTAACGATGCCCTACCAGACGACCTAGAAAGTACTTGGTCATACTCTGCTTTCTTGAAAGAACGAGACATTCAGTATGCGAAACTTTATTGTGGAGGAAAGACGCTAGATATGGTATGCCCAGAGGCCCTCAAAGACCGCTGGGAAGCAGTATCAAATAAGCTCAAGTCTTTTATCAAGTCTTTTAACACATCGCTTGTATCACTAAATGAGAGCTGTTTTTTCGATTTAGTCCCTCAAAAGTTTCTTTTGGAATATTGTTACACGAAAGACCTAATCTGTCAACATGTTTTTGATAATTATAACAAGCCTGATAACTACGATTACTTACTTGAGCTGACAAAGGTGATCGAGGAAATAAAGTACAACAAATTAAATCTAAACACAAAGAATTTATCTCTGTACCGACAGAAGCACAGAAAGTTTCTACAGAAATTGAAGACATTGCAGCCTTATTGCAAGTTTAATATTTGGGGTACAAAGACCGGTCGCCTAACTACGGTTTCCAAAAGCTTTCCAATACTCACAGTCGATAAAGAATTCAGAAGCATCATCGAGCCGAAGAATGATTACTTTGTTGAGCTAGACTTCAACGCAGCAGAGTTGAGAACTCTCCTATCTCTACAGGGTCGTGATCAGCCCGAAGAAGATATGCACAAGTGGAATGTGGAAAATGTATTCGGCGGCAAGCTGACAAGAGATGAAGCCAAAAAGAAGATCTTTGCTTGGTTGTATAATCCGGAAAGCCAAGATAGCAGGTGTGAGCATGCATATGACAGAGGGTCCATCATTAGAAAACATTATAGCCATGGCAGAGTCAAAACTATCTTTGGTAAAAAAATTGAGTCAGAGAGCAGAACAGCCCTAAATTATATTATTCAGTCAACATGTGCGGAAAATGTTTTGAGACAAATGATTAAGCTATCTAATTATCTAGAGGGCTGTAAATCACATGTTGCTTTTCCGATCCATGATTCTGTTGTACTGGACTTCTCAATCGAGGACAAAGAAAGACTCGGAGAAATAGTTGATTTATTTGCCAACACAGAGCTTGGAAAATTTAAAGTAAATGTGAGTGTCGGAACAAACTTCGGCAATCTAAAAAAGTTAGAGGTTTAAATGAATGTTATCGGTCTGGGTGATGCCGGTTGTAATATTGCAGATTGTTTCTCGCAGTATTCACAATATAAAATTTTTAAAATAAATGTTGACATCGAGGGAAAAGGTTGCTATAATGTACCTATACTTGAGACAGCAGAGGAATATGAATCTCATGACTACCCTAAGATCAAATCATTTTTTAAAAGCCTAAAAGGTGAAACTCTTTTTATTATTGGGGGATCTGGAAAGATTTCTTGCGGATCTCTTAGAATATTAGAAAACATCAAAAGCCTCCCGGTTTCGATTTTATACATTCAACCAGACATACAGATGCTAGACGACATACAAAAAAAACAAGAAAGATTAGTTAGGAACGTAATTCAAGAATACGCCCGCTCTGCCGTATTTGAAAAAGTGTGCCTTGTGTCAAATAACGCTTTAGATGGAATTATAGGCGGTGCACCTATTATTGGATACCATAACGCACTAAACGAACTTTTAGTACCGTCGCTCCACATGGTAAACTTCTTTTCAAACAATAAGCCTGTTGCAGGAAACATTCCAAAACCCAAGAGTACACACCGAATATATACAGTCGGCATCTTCGATACTCAAAAAAATGAAGAAAAAATGTTTTTTTCCCTTGACAACAGCCGGAATAAGTGTTATATTTATGGTATAAGCGAAGAAAAGTTAAAGACCGACAAACAATTAATGAATAAAATTAAAAAACAAATTGAATCAAAGAAAGAGGAAAATCTTGATATTTCATATGCAATCTATCCAACAGATTATGAGTACGACGTAGGCTATGTTATAGAAAGAACCCCCATTATTCAGAATTAAATTCATTTTTATTAACCAAAACCAGCAGGGCGAGAGATTTGTCGTCCTGACTATAGCCAATACTGGCACAACTAACAAGAGAGGAGAACAAGATGCCATTAGACATCGCAAAAATTCGAGCACGACTCGACACTGTAAAAAACAACGGTAAAGCCGGAGGATCATTCTGGCGACCAAAAGATGGAACACAAACAATTCGCATTGTTCCAACACGGGACGGCGACCCCTTTAAGGATTATTGGTTTCATTATAATCTAGGGCCAGAACAAAAGGGGGGTCTTTTATGCCCGAAGAAAAATCACGGAGATGATTGCCCAATTTGTAATTTTAAAGATCAGCTTTGGAAGGAATTTAATAATACCCAAGACCAAGACACGATGAAAATGGCAAAAGATTTGTCACCACGTCAACGCTTCTTTTCACCAGTGCTAGTTCGTACTGAAGAGGGCGAAGGCATTCGCGTGTGGGGTTACGGCAAAGAGGCATACACCTCATTGCTTAACTTGGTCCTTAACCCAGAATACGGAGATATTACCGATGTTGACGCTGGTACTGATTTGACTCTGACTTACGGAAAGCCACCGGGAGCCAGCTTTCCCAAAACCACCCTGACACCTCGCCGCCGCACTAGTCCTTTATGCGACGAAGCTGTGGGTGGTGATGAAGAATGTTCTCGCTTGCTAGACAATATTCCTAGCTTCGATAACTTGTTTCAAGTCAAGAGTCCAGAAGAGGTCCAACAAGCTTTAGACAGCTTTATTTCCTCTCTCGAAGGCGAGACTGATGCAGACGGATCTACGTCAGAACTAGTAGTCAACGAAGGAACTCCAGATGTCCTTGCTGCTTTTAACGAGTTGACCGGAAACTAAGGAATACCTCCGACCGCAGGGAGGCATGGGTCTATAGATGTCTCAAAATTTTACTTAATCCTAAGAGGAAAATATGACAACTGAAAATACTGTAACCAATGAAGAAACCATCACAATCGCCTCCGAAGGTACTAGCGCCACTGTTCATTATCGTGGCACCCTGGAAGACGGTAGCGAATTTGATAATTCCCGCACCCGTGGCGAGCCTATCACTTTTACCGTGGGCTCTGGGCAAATGATTCCCGGCTTCAATGACGCCGTTGAGGGTATGACCGTAGGAGAAAACAAAACCGTTACTCTTACACCTGACCAGGCTTATGGCGATGTAAACCCGGAAGCCCAAACAACTTTTCCTAAATCAGGGTTTCCTGCAGATCTGGATTTGGTTGAAGGCATGCCGGTACCTCTGCGCACCCCTGATGGTCGCACTCTTGTGGGACGACTAACGGAACAACAAGAAGAGACCGTAACTATCGACCTAAACCACCCACTAGCAGGCCAAACCCTGCAATTTGAAATTGAACTCGTGGAAGTTACAACCGCCACGAACCCTTCAACCGACGAGGAAATCGCTACCCAATAATATGCGCGTTGTATCCGCAGGGAGGCATGGGATTACAGATGCCTCGCTTTTTTAATAGGAGAAAAAAATGAATATTCTTAAAGAAAATCGAGTTATTTCAAACTCATTTATTGTCGCTACCCTTCTTTCCATCGGCCTATCAATCGCTATTTGGGCAGGTGCTGTTGGAGATAGCGCTGAGCAAACCCAACGACTTGCACTTTTTGTCGGTCTGTGGGCACCTACCTTTATGGGATTCGCAAACTATTATAAGGAGGAGTAATGGCAAGAAAAACAAGCTCATCTGCTGGAAAACTTTCCATGGCAGATATGAGAAAGATGATCAATAAGAAGGCCGGAATGGATGTAGCCCATGATCTCAATGAGGCAAACCCAACACAGGTGACGCAATGGATCCCCACCGGCTCTCGCTGGCTTGATTCTATTATCTGTCGAGGTCACTATGCTGGTATTCCTGTGGGAAAAGTGTCCGAAATAGCAGGGCTTGAAGCCACCGGAAAGTCTT
>MDTG01233164.1_pt1 | contig 18309 bp, 17 predicted proteins | sample 811421 | NCBI WGS metagenome assembly MDTG01 (sample SAMN05326645, study PRJNA326480) | marine metagenome | isolation source: seawater | place: Pacific Ocean: South East | collected 2011 | reverse complement strand
TGCTGCCGCTGCCGCTCGGCGTCGGCCTGATGGTCCTGCAATACATCGCCGAAATCATCAAGATTCAGGGAGGCGCGCAATGACGCCCATGCTCTGGGGCGCCGGCGTGCTCGTCGGGCTGCTCGCGCTTCTCGCGGTCGGAACGCCGATCGCCTTCGCCCTCGGTCTCGTGTCGATCCTGGCGCTGATCCTTGCCGACGGCTGGGGCAGCGTGTCGATCCTCGGCGAGACCTTCTTCGGGGGGCTGGCCTCCTTCGGCCTGGTGTCGATCCCCATGTTCATCCTGATGGGAGCGGCCGTCGCCTCCTCGCCCGCCGGCAAGGACCTCTACGAGGCGCTCGACCGCTGGCTCAACCGGGTGCCCGGCGGCCTCGTCCTGTCCAATCTCGGCGCCTGCTCGATCTTCGCCGCCCTGTCGGGCTCGTCCCCGGCCACCTGCGCCGCCATCGGCAAGATGGGCATCCCGGAGATGACCAAGCGCGGCTATCCGAACGAGATCGCGGCCGGCTCGATCGCCGCCGGCGGCACGCTCGGCATCCTCATTCCGCCGTCGGTCACCATGATCGTCTACGGCATCGCCACCGAGACCTCGATCGGCCGGCTGTTCCTCGCCGGTCTCGTGCCGGGCTTCATGCTCACGGTCCTGTTCATGGCCTGGACCATCTACGACTGCCGCCGTCGCGGCATCGGCCTCGACATGCTGGGCCGCCGCTTCTCGTTCCGCGAACGCATCGAGGTGCTGCCGCGCGTCCTGCCGTTCCTCGGCATCATCGCGGCGATCCTCTACGTGCTCTATGGCGGCGTCGCCACCCCGTCGGAGGCCGCCGGCGTCGGCGCGCTGTTCTGCCTCATTTTCGTGGCCGTGATCTACCGGCTGTGGAAGCTGTCGCTCTACAGCTCGCTGTTCCGCGACACGCTGAAGGAAAGCGTCATGATCATGATGATCATCGGCGCTTCGGAGCTGTTCTCCTTCGCCCTGTCGTCGCTGTTCATCACCCAGACCATCGCCGCCTGGATCGCCGATCTTGACGTGAACCGCTGGGTGCTGATGGCGATCATCAACGTGTTCCTGCTGTTCGCGGGGTTCTTCCTGCCGCCGGTGGCGGTGATCCTGATGACGGCGCCGATCCTGCTGCCGATCATCATCCAGGCGGGCTTCGATCCCTACTGGTTCGCGATCGTGCTGACCATCAACATGGAAATCGGGCTCATCACGCCACCCGTGGGCCTCAATCTCTATGTTATCAACGGTATTGCACCAAATATCTCTCTGGGCGAGGTTCTGCGCGGCTCCATCCCCTATGTGGGCTGCATGGTGCTGGGCATCGTTCTGTTGTGCTTCATTCCGCAGATCGCCCTTCTGCTTCCCGACCTCGTGATGGGACCCGGTCAATGAACTCCACGAGCTTCTTCAACGACCTGCTCTCCTCGATCGCCGAGCAGGGCCGCCAGCTTCTCGATCTGCGCCGTGAGCGCAGTCCGAGCGGCCGGGGCCTCGGCGATCTGTGCGAAGCGCTTCTGTCCGGACGCGGCGAGGCGTCCGGCGTGGCGCTCGCGCGCGACATCCTGACAAGCTATGCCGCGCTCGACGCGACGGAGCGCAAGAGCTTCTTTCTCGAACTGCACGCCCGCTTCGGGGCCGACGGGGAGCGCGTGTCGGCTGCGGCCCGCGAGGTGCTTGAGGCGCCCGGGGACCCCGCGCGCCTGCGGGTGCTGCACGCGGCCTCCGAACCGCGCCGACAGGAACTCATCCGGCGGCTGAACCTTGCTCCCGGAGGGACCACGGCGCTGGTGAAGATGCGCAAGGACCTGCTGGGCCTCCTGCGCGAGGCGCCTGAGCTGAAGGACATCGACGTCGATTTCGAGCACCTGTTCTCGTCCTGGTTCAACAGGGGCTTCCTGGTGATGCAGCGCATCGACTGGTCGACCCCGGCGGCGGTGCTGGAGCGCATCATCCGCTATGAGGCGGTGCACGAGATCCACGGCTGGGAGGACCTGCGGCGGCGGATCGCGCTGCCCGACCGCAGGCTCTATGCCTTTTTCCATCCGGCACTTGTCGACGATCCTCTGATTTTCGTCGAGGTGGCGCTGCTGCGCGCGATCCCCGACGCGATCCCCCCCATCCTTGCCGAGGACCGGGACGAGGTGCCCGCCGGCGAGGCGACGACCGCCGTCTTCTATTCCATCTCCAATTGCCAGGAAGGGCTGCGTGGCATCTCCTTCGGCAACTTCCTGATCAAGCAGGTGGTGGAGGAACTGCGGCGCGATCTGCCCGGCCTCAAGACCTTCGTGACGCTGTCGCCGGTGCCGGGCTTCCGCGCATGGCTGACACGTTCGGCCGAGGCCGGCGAGGGAAGCGTCGTGAAGAGCCTTCCGGCGGAGTTCCGCGCAAGCCTCGCCGCAAGCGACACGACCGATGCGGTCAACGCGGTCCTTGATGACGCGGAACAGGCGGAGGCCCTGCGCGAGCCGCTTCGCGCGCTGTGCGCCCATTATCTCGTTCGCGAGAAAAGCCGGGGCACCCGGCCGCTCGATCCCGTCGCTCGGTTCCATCTGGGCAATGGCGCGCGGCTGGAGCGCGTGCACTGGAACGCCGATCCGTCCGCCAACGGACGCCGTCAGTCCTTCGGGCTGATGGTCAACTATCTTTACGATCTCGGCGAGATCGAAAAGAACCACGAAGCCTTTGCCGCAACGGGTCTCGTCGCGGCGTCGAGCAGTGTCTCCCGACTGCTCAAGGCCGTGCCAGAACAGAAGAAACAGACACCGGACCCTGTCGAATGACGCAAGTGAACCATCTTTTCTCCGAGATCCGCGCAGCCATCAGCGACGGAAGCGCCCCTTTCATCGAGACGCCGGACGGCGCCACGCTGACCTATGACGGACTGGTCGAGCGGTCGGCCGCCTATGCCAACGCTCTGGTGGCCCTCGGCGTCACGCCGGGTGACCGCGTGGCGGTGCAGGTCGAGAAGAGCGCGGACGCGCTCATGCTCTATCTCGGTACGGTTCGCGCGGGCGGCGTCTTCCTGCCGCTGAATACCGCCTATACGCCCGCCGAGGTGGAGTATTTCGTCGGCGACGCCAAGCCCGCCGTCGTCGTCTGCGACCCCGCGCGCCGCGATGCCATCGCTCCGATCGCAGAAAAGACCGGTGCCCGGCTCGAGACGCTGGATGGTGCCGGCAAGGGATCGCTCAGCGCGGCTGCCGACGCGTCCGCGACCTCCTTCGAGGACGTGGCGCGCGGGGCCGATGATCTGGCTGCGATCCTCTACACTTCCGGCACCACCGGCCGGTCCAAGGGCGCCATGCTCAGTCATGAGAACCTGGCCTCCAACGCCCGGGTGCTGATGCGCGAGTGGCGCTTTACCTCGGACGACGTGCTTCTGCACGCGCTGCCGATCTTCCACACCCACGGTCTGTTCGTCGCGACCAACGTGACGCTTCTGGCCGGCGGCTCGCTGCTGTTCCTGCCGAAGTTCGACCTCGACGAGATCCTGCGGCTGATGCCCAGGGCGACCACCATGATGGGGGTCCCGACCTTCTATGCCCGCCTGCTTGGAAGCGACGCGTTCACGCGTGAGCTCGCCTCGCACATGCGTCTTTTCGTGTCGGGCTCCGCGCCGCTTTCGGCGGAAGTGCACAAGGCGTTCAGCGCCCGCACCGGCCATGCCATCCTCGAGCGCTACGGCATGACCGAGACCAACATGAACACGTCCAACCCCTATGACGGCGACCGCCGTCCCGGCACCGTCGGCTTCCCGCTGCCGGGCGTGGATCTGCGCATCGCCGACCCCGAGACCGGCAAGGCCCTGCCCCAGGGCGAGGTCGGCGTGATCGAGGTCAAGGGCGCGAACGTGTTCAAGGGATACTGGCAGATGCCGGAGAAGACGGCGTCCGAGTTCCGTGCAGACGGTTTCTTCATCACCGGCGACATGGGCCGGATCGACGAGCGCGGCTATGTGTCCATCGTCGGCCGGTCGAAGGACCTCATCATTTCCGGTGGCTTCAACGTCTATCCGGCCGAGGTGGAAGCCGTCATCGACGAGATCGAGGGCGTCGCCGAAAGCGCGGTCATCGGCGTTCCCCATGCGGATTTCGGCGAGGGGGTCGTGGCTGTCGTCGCGCCGCACAAGGGAGCGAAGATCGACGCGGATGCGGTGATCACTCCGCTTGCCGACAAGCTCGCAAAGTTCAAGCAGCCCAAGAAGGTCTATGTGCTGGACGAACTGCCGCGCAACACCATGGGCAAGATCCAGAAGAACGTCCTGCGCGATCAGTTCAAGGACACCTTCGCCTGATCCCGCGTTGAAAGACGCGATCCGGAACCAGGGACGGGCGGAACGGCATTGCCGCTCCGCCCGTCTTTGATTCATCCGTCTCGTTTATGGGGACAGTTCCTAGAACATGCCTTCGGCCGTCGTCAGGCCAAGCACCATCCAGTCCTGCATGCCGCCGCGATAGTAGTGGATCTTCTCGGCCGGATAGCCCTCGCGCACCATGGCCTTGATCGCGGTGGGGCTTTGCGGACAGGCGGGGCCGTTGCAGAAGGCGAAGACCTCCAGTGCAGAAGCGCAATCCCACTTTCCCTGTTCGCCGGTGCAGCCCAGTTCGTCGAGGCGCATGGAGACCTCGGTGTAGGGAATGTGGATCGAGCCCGGGATCGTTGCCTTCACGCGCCACTCCGTCGTGCGCATGTCCACGACCCGCGCATTCGGATCCTGCAGGGCCGCCAGAACTTCAAGCTCGCCGGCGGGCTGGACACCCGGGACCGGCACCAGTGGCTGCAGAACGCCGCCGATGAGCTGTGTCTCGTTGCGCGACCGGGTGATTTCGACCGGCCCGTCCTCGGTTTCGACGGTCATCGACGTTACGCCGGGACTGATCTGGAGGCCGTCCTCGGCAAGGGCGGGGGCTGCCTGCAGGGCGCAACCGAGCACCGCCGCCAGGCACAGGCGGCCGGAAACGTGCGAAGGGAACCGTGTCATCATGTCATCCTCCCGAACGGGCCGCCTGGAGTTTGCGGCCTCTTTCTGACGAATGCATGATTTCGAATGTGAAGACGAAGCGCAAGCGGGAAGACGCTCGCGCCGGTTGCGCCCCTCGCGGCCTTTCGTTCAGGCGGACGCCTTGCGCGCGAGGACCGGGGGAGGTGTTTCCCTTGCAAGCTCCGCCTCGAAAACGGCCGACAGTTCGTCGAGCGCCTGGATCACCGTCCGGCTTGCGCGATCAAGCTCGTGCAAGTGCCGTGATGTCGCCTCGTTGTCGCCCCTGGCATGGGCTTCGAGCGCCGCCTTGGCGGCTGCGTGAACCAGCTTGTGTGGGGCATTGATCGCGGTGTAGGCGGGGTGCCGTCGCACGGCCTCGTTGTCGATGCTCTCGTACCAGCGCCCGAAGCGGCACATGTGATGGTCGGGAATCTCGCCGGTTGACCAGTTGTCGTGCCCGATGATGGTGTCCACCACGCGCTTCTTGAACAGGACGTGGTCGATCTTGGCCATCTCGCACATGGAGCGGCTGGAGGACGCGTCGAACCAGTTGCCCGCGGACGCGGCGAAACGGTCGTTGCTCGCCTGCAGCGTCTCGCTCATGGACACCAGTTCGCGATCGTTTTCCGCCGCCAGATCCGCCACGCCGTTGATGCTCTCGGCGATCTCCTGGCTGGAATCCTTCTGCTGCTGAAGGATCTGCGAGATTTCCTTCATCCGCTCGGAAACGTCGCCGATCTGTGTCGTGATCTCGTTCATGCGCTCGTGGGCGTCCGAGATCGTCTTCTGCCCGCGCTCGATGGCGTCGTTCGAACTGGCGATGGCCTGCTGCGTCGTGGTCATGCCGCTGCGCAGGGTCGCGATGCGGTGAGTTATGTCCTCCGTGGCCTTCGCCGCCTGGGTGGCCAGGCTCTTGACCTCCTGCGCGACAACCGCGAAGCCCTTGCCGGCATCACCCGCGCGCGCCGCCTCGATGGTGGCATTGAGCGCGAGCAGGTTGGTCTGGCTGGCGATGTTCTCGATCACGGACAGGAAGTCTTCGATCTGCTCGGAGGCACGCTGGAGTTCGGCGAGATTGGCCGCGCTTTCCCGGGAGGTGGCCGAGATGTCGCTCATGCATCCGGAGACCTCCTGCATCGCGCTCAGGCCTTCAAGAACGGCCGAGTTCGTCGCATCCGCCTTCGCGGCCGCGCCATCGCTGTTGGACGCGATCTGCTCGACCGAGGTGACCAGTTCGGTCGCTGCCGCGGAGATCGCCTGGCCGCTTTCACGGGCGCGTTTCGTGTTGCGAGAGAAGGACGCCATGCCGATGGCCAGGTCGTTCACGTCGGTGATCGTTCCGGCGAGATTGCGCAGGGAGACCAGTTCGGTGTCGGCGCGATGCTCCTCCGCTCGCTGTGCAAGAACGCCTTTCTCATAGGCGTCATACGACAGGATCATGTCGATGAAGATCCGGCCGACCAGCATCTGGACGGCCTGGGCAAGGCGCCCCGGCTGAAGCGGATAGGCACGTGCGAGAGCCGGAATTCCGTCCACGAGAAGGCGCCCATAGGCGGCGAGATACCACTTGGGCTCAAGGCCCGTGCGCACATGGGCCGCGCCAATACGCTCCGAGCGCTCGACGATGGAGGGGCCGAGCGGGTGCGTGAAGATATGGCCCCAGTGCGAGGACTGCGCCTTCTTCAGGTTGGCGACGCCCTTCTCGGACGAGCCGAGCATTCCGGCAAGCTCCGGCGTCTTCGCGATTGCTTCGTAGAAGGAATCGAGAATGCCGGGCATTGCGGGCTCGAGTTTTTCCCACGAGGCCCGGACGTCGCCCGTCTCGTGCGCATCGATGCCCAGGAAACCCGCTATTGCCTTGGCAAGGTCGAGGCCGGTCTGTCGATCTGTGGGCTGAGAGGGAGCGGTCATGAATAACACCTTGTGGATGTCGGGTTTATCGTGACTTACAGGGCCTGCGGTAAACACGTAGCTAATGCCGTGGGGGCAGCTTGCAGGAGTTTTCGTTCGCCGGCGAATCGACGATACTTGGCGCCTTGTCACAAGTCCTGTCCGGCCAGGGGGCCGGCGAACCGTGCGCGACATGTCGCGGGCGCCTGCGGTTTATTCCGAGGTGGGGGTGTGGCACTCATGGGCACATGGCGGCCCGGCGCCGTTGCAGGCGCGCGACCGGATTGGCCCTCCGGGCGGCGGCAAGGCGCATCAAGCGGATGACAGTTCACGGATGACAGTCAGTATCGACATGGGCGAAGTGATGGGGGGCGGCGCGTCCGGGCCCTGCGGCTTCGATCTGGAAGAACTTCTGGCGACCCGTCTGCTGGTGCAAGGGAACTCGGGGTCCGGCAAGTCGCATCTTCTGCGCCGTCTGCTCGAACAAAGCGCGGCCTGGGTGCAGCAGGTCATCGTCGATCCGGAAGGGGATTTCGTCACGCTGTCGGACCGGTTCGGCCATGTGGTGGTCGATGCGGCGGCGAGCGAACGGGATCTCGCGGTCATTGCCGCGCGTGTACGCGCGCATCGTGTCTCCGTTGTACTCAACCTGGAGGGGCTGGAGCCTGACCGGCAGATGAAGGCGGCGGCGGTCTTTCTCAATGCGCTCTTCGAGGCCGACCGTGACCACTGGTATCCGGTTCTGGTGGTGGTGGACGAGGCGCAGCTCTTCGCGCCGGCCGCCTCGGGAGACACGGGTGAGGATGCGCGCCGGGTCTCCCTCGGGGCCATGACCAATCTGATGTGCCGTGGCCGCAAGCGCGGGCTTGCGGGCGTCATCGCGACCCAGCGCCTGGCCAAGCTGGCCAAGAACGTGGCGGCCGAGGCGTCCAATTTCCTGATGGGGCGCACGTTTCTCGACATCGACATGGCCCGGGCCGCCGATCTGCTCGGCATGGAGAAGCGTCAGGCGGAGTCCTTTCGCAACCTCGATCGCGGACACTTCGTGGCCCTCGGCCCGGCCGTCTCACGCCGGCCGCTGCAGGTGCGTATCGGGTCTGTCGAAACGGTCGGACGAGGTGGTGGGCCGAAGCTCACGCCACTACCGCAATCGCGCCCGGAGGATCTTCAGGATCTGCTGTTCCAGCCGGCTTCGCAGGGCGAACGGACCGAGGCGGAGCGTCCGCCCGTGCAGGAGAGCGTTCCGGCGTCGGAGGTGCTTGAACGGCTGACCCGTCAGGCTTCGGCACGCGACGCACTCGAGTTTGCGCCTATCGAGAACGACGAGGCCCGCGAGAAGGCGATCGATGCCATCATCGGCGAGTTGCTCGAGGATCCGGAAGCCGCCTTCCAGCCGGTCGCCGCGCTTTATCAGGATTTTCAGGTGCGCTGCCGCATCGCAAGGCTGTCGGGCCGGCCGCTGGATCTTGCAAGCTTTCGCCAGCGCGTCGCACTGGCGCGGGCCGGCGTTTCCGACACGGATGTCGATCCCGAGATCTGGGCGACCGCCGAAGCCGTGGCCGCGAGCCTGCCGGAGGAGATGCGCGGCGTCTATCTGCTGATCGCCCGTGCGGCCTTGCAGGGAGAGCCGTGTCCTTCGGATCAGGAGATCGCCACGGCCTATGGTACCCGCTCGCCCGGCCGGGCGCGCTGGCTTCTGACCCACATGGAAGAGCAGGGGTTCCTGGTCTGTGCCAATGACCTGCGGGGAAACAGGATCGTCACGCTGACCGACCTGGATCGCCAGACAGCGGCGCCGGCGGCGCGGGCCCTGCTTTAGGCTCCCGACCTTACTGGACGGACCGTGGCGGTCGGCGCGGAATGGCCCTGGTCGGGATCGAGGCAACGATCTCGAGGGATGCTGTCATGCCGTTTTCCTGCATGTAGTCGCCGATCAGGCTCAAGGCCTCGTCCACGTTGCCCTCGAAGATGCATCGGTTGATTTCGGTCGAGATCAGCACAAACGAATTTGCGCGCGTCTTGGTGTTCACAACATCTCCTCCTGCAGCCGCGGCTCCGCTTTTTCCAGGACGTCCGGTGCGGGGATGCGTTGTGCCGTGCCGGGGGCGCCGTCCGTCCTGTGACGCCACTGGCGCAAAACCATTGCCGTGGACAGCGCCTGCACTTCCGGATGCCGGGCGAGGCGGTCGCGCAGCTCCTCCAGCGTTCCGTCCGAGGCGCAACTCACAAGCAGCGTCATGTCCGTCTCTCCCGCGATGGACCATGCTCCAAGCACCTCCGGCCACGCCTCGATCGTCTCATAGACGGTCTTGCAGAACGGGCGTTTCAGCTTGAGGTGGAAGAAGGCGGTCGCCGCGGGCTGGGTCGGGCCGCTGGGGCCCGTATCGGCGAGCTTGATCGTGAAGGTCTCGATCACGCCGCGATCCACCAGCCGGTCGACACGGTTCTTCACGGTCATGCGCGAGACGCCAAGGATTGCAGCCAGTTCGGTGTAGGAACGGCGGGAGTCTTCCTCCAGCAGGCGGATCAGCTTGCGGTCCATCGGCGACAAGGCGATATCCATCGGTCCACCTTTCCCGTGCATGTGCGAGAGTTGATATATATTTGCAACTGGTGCGAGAAATTTCTCGCATTTCGCAAATCTTTTGTCAAATCGCAAGGTACTCTCTCGCGCTTTGCCCGGCTATCCAAGGCGGTATCGGTGCCATGCCGGCCGGGGCCTCCGCAGGAGCAAAGGCAGCGGCATGCGGCAGACGTCCGGGACGGCGGGAGAGGTCTATGTCGGGCTTGCGAAAGCCTTTGACGATTGCGCGCGGGATTGCGCTCATGCTCAACATCGTGATCGGGGCCGGCATACTCGCGCTCCCCGGCCTCGCGGTGAAGCAGGTGGGGGATCACGCCTTTCTCGCGTGGATCCTTTGCGCGCTGGCCTCGCTTCCGCTCCTGGGTGTCTTCATCGTGATGGGGCGGCGCTATCCGGACGCCGGCGGTATCGCCCATTACGCGATGATCGGCTTTGGCCGGCGCGGATACACCGTTGCCTCGTTTCTGCTTCTGGGGGCGGTTCTGTTCGGCCTGCCGTCCATTGCGCTCACTGGTGGTCACTATCTTTCCGGGGTTACCGGCCTGCCTCCCTTTGCAAGCGGTCTTCTCCTGCTCGCGCTTGCCACGGCAATGCACATGGCGCCGAGCGCACTGGTGTCGCGCGTCAACGCCCTCATGGCGGTGGTCATCACGGTGGCGATCGTCCTGCTGGCGCTGGCCGGCGCACTTCTGGCCAATTCGGGCGAAGGGGCCGCGCACGTGCCCTCGCTGCTGCCCGAGACACTGGAACCGGCACGGGTGGCCTTGCCCTTCATGATGCTGTTCTTCGCCTTCACGGGCTGGGAAATGGCGGCGAACACGGCGGAGGAGTTCAGCAACCCGCGCCGGGACTTTCCGATTGCGATGCTGGCCTCGTTCGCGCTCACCGTCTCGATCTATCTCGTGATTGCCTTCGCGACCCAGCGTCTCGGCCTCGATGCGGGCTTCGAGACCGCGTTCGTCGACATTGCGCGCGTGAGCCTGGGCGCCTCGGGCGGCATGGCGGTTGCCTGGCTGGCGGGTGCCATCATCCTGGCGAACCTTGCCGGCGCGATCTGGGCCGTGTCGCGAATGCTCTATTCCCTGAGCCGCGAGGGCATTCTGCCGGCGTTTGTCCGCACGACGCGCGGGGGGAGTCCCTGGCTTGCCGTTGGAATGACGTCGCTCGCCCTCGCAAGTGTCCTGTGTGCCAGCGGAGCGGGTCTGTTCCGCCTCGACTGGATGCTCGCCCTGGCGGGACAGAACTTCCTCATCCTCTACGGGATCGCGGCGCTGTCCTTCCTTCGCATTGCCCGCAATGCGGCCGAGGTCCTGCTGGCGGTGCTCGCGGGAGCGCTCGCTGCCTATCTCGTCGTCGCTCACGGACTGGCACCGGCCTACCCACTGGCGCTCGTGGTCGTCGCCCTGCTGGTTGCCGGCGCATGTCGTCCGGCCCCGGCCCGGCCGACGCCGCCGGAGGAGGTGCGCGGATCCGCCTGAGCGGTGGCACTGCGACGATGAAGCAAGGAAATGCAAGGTCTTTACGGTTTCGACATGTCGTCCGGTTACCGATTGCCCAAGTTCAATTGACGGGGTGGGGCAAATGACGAAGGACGACAAGGCTGTGCCGGACGACGGGAGCGGGCAGGGCGGTTCCCATGCCGCCCCCTGGCGGCAGATCCTTCCCATTCTGGCCGCGGGGGTCCTCGTAGGCCTTGAAGTGTCCCATGTGCTCGATGACGGCTCGCTGCTCTTCTCCTTCCTTGCAGCACCCGTGCTGGTCTTCACCGTCTTTTCCGCCGTTCACTTCGCCGAGGTGGTTTCGTTGCGGATCGGCCAGCCGTTCGGCTCGATCCTGCTGGCGGCGGCCGTTACGGTGATCGAGGTGGCGCTGGTGGTGTCCATGCTGCTTAACCCCTCCCATGGCGACACGACAATTGCTCGCGATACGGTCTTCGCGACGCTGATGGTGGTTCTCAACGGTGTCGTCGGCCTGAGCCTTTTGATCGGCGGCATACGGCACCGCGAGCAGCTCTTTCACAGCCAGGGCGCGGTTGCCGCGTTCAGTGTGCTGGGCGCGCTTGCCATCCTGACGCTTATTCTGCCGAACTTCACCGTCGCCGTCGAAGGTCCGTTCTACTCGCCCGCGCAGCTCGTTTTCGTTTCCATCGTTTCGCTGGCGCTCTATGCGGTCTTCATCTTCGCGCAGACCGTGCGCCACAAGAGCGACTACGTGGATGTCGCGGCGCTTGGTGAGGATCATCCGATCCCGACCGGCCGCGAAACCGCCTTTTCACTGCTGTTTCTGGCCTTGTCGCTCATCGCTGTGATCTTGCTTGCCGAGGCACTCGCCCCCACGGTGGAGCGCGGTGTGGCGGCGGCCGGGCTGGCGGATGCCTTCGTCGGTGTCATCATTGCCGCGGTCGTGCTCCTGCCCGAGGGGCTGACGGCACTGAAGGCGGCGGCGCAAAACCGCCTTCAGACGAGCCTGAACGTCTCGACGGGCTCGGCGCTCGCCAGCATCGGTCTCTCCATTCCCACCATCGCGGCGGTGTCCATGGCGATGGGCAAGGACCTGACCCTTGGTCTTCACACGGAACACTCGGTGCTTCTTGCCCTGACGCTCTTCGTGGGAACCCTGACGCTGGCGACGGGCCGCACCACGATCGTCCAGGGAGCGGTGCACCTGGTCATCTTCGGCTGCTTCCTGATGATTGCCGCCGTTCCCTGAACAGGACATCAAAAAGGGCTTGGCAAACACCGATGGACAGGTCTCCATGTATCTGGAAAGGTAGATACATGGACAAGGCTTCCGCTCTCTCCGCCCTTGCGGCGCTCGGCCAGGAAACGCGACTGGATATCTTTCGTCTGCTGGTGCAGGCCGGCCAGGCCGGGGTGCCGGCGGGGGAGATCGCCCAGAAGGTCGGGGCGGTGCAGAACACGGCGTCGGCCCACCTCAAGGCCTTGTCCCAGGCGGGGTTGGTCTTGACCGAGCGGGAAGGGCGTATCGTGCGCTACCGCGCGGACATTGACGGGTTTCGGGATCTTCTCGCGTTTCTGATGGAGGACTGCTGTGCGGGAAACCCGGACATCTGCCGTCCATTGATCGACGCGGTGACCTGTTCCGGGTGAGACGGTGGGCGCCTCTTCCTGGGTGGCGGGTCCGATCCTGGAGCGCTTGTGGAAGCGGAACCACTGAGCTGTTCGCCGTCATAGGCCTGGCCCTTGCTCAGGCTCAATCCGATCGGCAGACCGCAGGCGTCCACCACCGTGTGGATCTTGCTGGTCAGGCCGCCCCGGGAACGTCCCATGCAACCGGATCTCCTTTTTATCCCCGTTGGCACCATGACGGTGAAAGCGGATTGAGGAGCTATCGATCATCTGGATATCGCCATCATAAGCCTTTGACACTGCGTCCAGAAGCCGGTCCCAAACGCCTGATGCGCGCCATCGGCAGAACCGGTTGTAAGAGCGTCGTGCGTGGACCGTAGCGCTCCGGCACATCACGCCAGGACGAACCGGTGCGGAACCGCCAAAGGATCCCATTGATAACGCGTCGATCATCGACACGCTTCACACCCCGGCTCTTGCGCGGCAGCAGCGGCTCGATGATCGACCATTCCCCGTCGCTCAACTCGTGACGGCGCATGGCAACCTCCTTATCAGGAGGTTGAATCAAATCTCACACATCAACGAAACCCGTTTATGGGGACAGGATCCTAGTGATCCGCCAAGTGAGATTCCGGCGTAATTGTTCGCAGGTCCAAGTGAAAAATCCGATAAATCCTCGGATCCACTCTAGACGCGTACGCAAACAGGCTTGATCATAGTTTCTAATCCTTTTTAATAAAGTAATTGTCAATTTATTTAGTAACACAAATCTTTGATTTATCGCTTTGCTCTCGAATCAATGTATTTTTACATTTCCAAAGTGCTTTCAAGATAATGAAATCCACAAATCTAGATATATTTACTAATGATTTATCTTGCAAATTCAGCCAATCTGCGTAGGGTGTATTTATTTGGTATGATCGCAAAAAAAGCTCGGTATATGCAGTTGCTATAAGTCATTTCATCGAGGTTTGCGTCTGCGAATATATATACTGTTATTTTTCTATTTTCACGATCTATCAATTCCTGAGAATTGCAGGTTGCGTTTTTGCTTTTAGCATCAAGGTAGATTTTTCTCTCCATCAGAGCGGTTTCGTAGGCGTTTATTTGATCGAAGATCGATATCTTGCGATTAGCTACATCGCCCTCGGGAAGGGGGAGGTATCTAATCATCGATCCGAATTCATTTAGAACGCGAATGTAATTATTCGATCGAATATCCAAATAGAATTCGAATCCAAGTATTTTGTATATGTAAAAATCATAAATTTCGTCAATTATTTCATTAGAATATGATTTTATTTCTGATTTATTTAATATTCCATTCGTATTGGAATCTGCAATGCTTGGGGATGCCAAAATTAAAATTATAAAAAAGTAAAGCCACCTATAAGGCATATTTTCCTCCAATTTTGCTGAAACCGCACCTTCAAAAGAAGCGATCGGTTTTTGTTGGCTCGATTCCGCCAGTTGTATGCACCAAAATTTGCTTGCACTTGCGGATTTCTACCCATTGACGTACCGCGCCAACCAGTTGCAACGCAATGCACCCGCCAAGTGGCGTGTGAACCAAATTCGATGAAACATTTAAAGTGGGTACGCTAGCCACAAGATCGCCTTCGCTAAGAAAATACTCGCCAGCTTGTACGTAGGCGAAACCGGCTAGAGCAGTACCTTCTAACGATCGGGGGGGCGCCCTCTGGGGGTGGCTCCGCATAAATCAACCCGGCCTTATCTGGCCGCGCAAAGACCCGCTGGAAAAGCGCTCTTGCTTTTGCCTCACTGAAGGCAAGATCCCGAAACAAGGTTTGCGCGTGAAGGTTCCTGGCAAGAGCAAGGCCCTTCTGAAAGTTCGCTTCCGTGTCGCGCGCTAGGCGTAATCTCACCCGCCCCTTGGAAGAAGGAACGTGTTCAGTGTTTGCCGCGTGAACTCCTTGTGCGAGCTCGACCGACCCTACCATAAGCGCCCCCACGCCATTTCTCAGCCCGGCTACAGGCTATGGTCATTGCCATATTGCGCTGCGTTGTCAGCCATCTTGGAGAATCCCAAGCTCGCTGCGACTTTACCAGCACGTCGTTTCCGACAGTCGGATACTTTGGAGGGAGCATTTTCGACTTTTTTTGCGAATGCAATCCCTACGTGAAAAAATTTCAGGCGATCATACTCGCTTTCATTGCTTATAGAGTTTGTCGGTGAGTGAGCAGCGAAAAGACATATTGCGGGGAGGGGGCTCTCATCTTTCCGTCTTTTGGCGCTCAAGGATCTCGAGCAGTCGTTGGCGCGCTGCCGGCGGGAGATCGTCAGGAAGGTCGGCTTCGGCTACCGACGTGTCGCCGACCTGGATCAGCATGACCATCCCCATCGTGTAGTGCGGTGAGCACTTGATGCCCCAAACGCCTTCCTGGGGCAGTGTTACCGTGATCTCTTCATTGATCTTTCCAACGAACGCCGTCGCCCCTTCGGGGATCATGCCGTCGATGGTTGCCGCATTGTGGCCCGGAGATGCCGCAATGAACCTGACGGTATCTCCGGGCCGGACGACCAGATAGTCGGGCTCGAACGGCATGGCGCCTGTCTGGTTGCGGTTCAGCATTTTCACTTCGTGGGTTTCGGCGAACGCCGGCGTGGCCAGAAGGACGAGAAGCAATGTCAGTCGCGTCAGCATGGGATACTCCTTCAGGAGAGGCGTTGAAACGAGAAGACCGGGAGGCCACCCGAGGGGTGCGGAATGAGCTCGGCGTGAATGCGGAAAACGTCTCGGACAAGGGCGGGCGTCAGCACCTCCGCCGGTGGCCCCAGGGCAATGCAACGGCCACTTTCCATGACCAGAAGCCGATCGCAGCGCAGTGCATGCTGCAGATCATGAAGCGCGATCACGGTCGTCACCGCCAGGCTCGACACAAGATCCAGAATTGCGAGCTGATGATGCACGTCGAGATGGTTTGTCGGTTCGTCCAGCAGCAGGATCTCGGGCCTCTGCGCATGGGCCCTGGCAATGTGTGCGCGCTGCCGCTCTCCGCCGGAAAGCGTAGACCAGTCGCGCTCGGCCAGGTGGTCCATCGACACCGCGCCCAGGGCATTCGTCACGGCCAGATCATCCTCGCAACTCCACCGGCGCAGTGAGCCCACCCAGGGGGTGCGTCCGAGCTCCACTGCATCCCGTACCGTGATCCGCTCGCCCGTGTCGGAAGCCTGTTCGACGAACGCGAGGCGTTGGGCGATTTCGCGCCGCCGCATCCGGGCCATTGACCGGCCCTGCAGGCGCACCTCACCTTCCGTGGGCGTGCGAAGGCCGGCCATCAGGCTGAGCAGCGTGGATTTTCCGGACCCATTGGGGCCGATCAGACCAAGCGTTTCCCGCCGCTTCAGTCGAAGGTCGATAGGGGAGACAATCGATTGGCCCCGCGTAGCCCATCCGACACCGGAGAGCTCGAGTTCGGGACTGTCGTTCATCGCTGCCGCCCCCGGACCATGATCAGGCCGAAGGCCGGTGCGCCGACCAGTGCCGTGATAACCCCGATCGGCAGAACCTGACCGGGGATCACGATCCGCGAGACAACGTCGGACAGGACCAGGAACACCGCTCCGGCCAGCGCTGTCGCGGGGACAAGCCGGGTATGACGCGGGCCGACCAGGAAGCGCATCGCATGTGGAATGACCAGTCCCACGAAGCCGATCGCGCCGGCAATCGAGACAACGATTGCCGTCATGAAGGCGGCGGTCGCGATGAGGATGGCCTGTGCGCGACGTACGTCGATGCCGAGCGAGGCAGCACTGTTAGAGCCGAAGGTAAAGGCATCGAGTGTTCGTGCGTGCCAAAGGGATATCGCGATCCCGAGAAAGGCCATCGGCAGGGCCAGCCGCACATCGGGCCAGCGTACGCCGGAGAGGTTACCGAGCAGCCAGAACATAATGCCGCGGGCCTGTTCCGCGCTGGCGGACTGCGCGATGATCAACGCCGTGAGGGCATTGAACATCTGCGATCCCGCAATGCCGGCGAGAATGATGATGCCGGCGCCCCGAACGCCGACCCCTCCGCCGGCCGCTTTCGCCAGTACCGCAACAAGTGCGAAGGCGGCCAGCGCCCCGGCAAATGCACCTGCCGACATGCTGATGACGCCAGCTCCCACCCCCGCCACGGTGACGGTGACAGCTCCGGTGGACGCGCCGGCCGAGATACCGAGAAGGTATGGCTCGGCCAGCGGATTGCGCAGCAGCGCCTGCAGAATCATCCCGGACAGCGCAAGCCCGGCTCCGCCGCTGGCCGCGACAACGGCCCTGGACAGGCGATAGTGCCAGATGACGCTGGCCTGAATGGGGTCGAGCGTTTGATCGGAAAATCCGAGCTTTGCCGAAAGCACCTGGAGAACGGTCGAGAGCGGGATACGGGTTTCGCCAACAACCGTGGCAAGGAGAAGCGCAGCGGCCAGCAATGGGGGGGCCAGCCACAGCCATCTCACGGAGCGGACCGCTGCGCTGCCCGTCATTGGGCGAGACCGTATCCGGACAGGGATTGTGCCAACGCCTCAAGCGCGAATATGGAGCGCACCGACGGATCCATCGCGTTGGCGTCCATGACGATGATACGCCCTTCCTTCACGGCGTCCATTTCCCGCGTCAGAGGGTCGCTCGCGAGAAACTCCCGCTTGACCGCGATGTCATCGGCCGGAAAGCGGCGGCGATCCATATCTGCCGCGACGATGAAGGTGGGGTCGGCGGTTGCAATCGTTTCCCAGCCAACCGTCGGCCATTCCTCGTGTGAGGTTACGACGTTCGAGACACCCAGGGTGGAGAGCATCCAGCCGGGAACCGCGTTGACGCCGGCGACATAGGGATCGATCGCGAGATCCGCGGACGAGTACCAGAACACACCGGACACATTGTCGGGAAGATCGAGATCGCGCGCCATCTTGACGGCGGCGGTTTCGCGGGCCTTCAGCTCGGAGACGAGCTCCTCGCCGCGATCGGAAACGTCGAAGATCAGGGCGAGCTCCTTGATGCCCTGGTAGAGCAGGGCGGGGTCGTACATGACCGAGCGTTCGCCATCCATCGTCTGCGTGTTGTCCTTGCCGACGCATTCGGTCGGCATGATCCAGCTCGGGATCTTCGCATCGTCGAACATCTCGCGCGTGCCGACGACACCCTGCGGCCCGATCATCCACTCATAGGCTGTCACGACAAGCTCGGGCCGCTTGGCCAGGACGCTCTCGAAACTCGGGGCGTTGTCCGAAAGGCGCTCGACCCTGGAATTGACCTCCGCGAACTCGGGCAGAACCGGGTTTATCCAGAGCGCGGTCCCGGACACCTTGTCCGCGAGGCCGAGCATGTAGAGGATTTCCGTGGTGCTTTGTCCAACACTGACGACGCTCTCTGGCGCCCGCTCGAAGGTAATCTCATGCCCGCAGCTCGACAGGGTCAAAGGATACCGGGTGCTTTCAGCCTGTCCGTACGAAACGGAGGCGAACAGGGCTGCGACCGTTAAAAGGGGAAAACGCATCGTGTCTCCTCGTGATGCAGTTCGAATGGCTCGAACAACGAGGGAGTTGACGCAGACGAGGGCATGGCGACGACGGACTGATGGTCATTGCCGTTCAGAACTCGCCGGAGACGAGCTCAACCTCGCCGACACACCTCGTCCGGCTCGTTGGTCGTTGTCCCGGCAGGTCGTGTCCGTCAAGGTGGTGTAAATTCCCGGATGGCCTGAGGTCATGATCAGGCGGCTTTCGTGGTAATGCTGAGAATGGGGTCGATCTCCTCCTT
>MDTG01068445.1_pt1 | contig 18309 bp, 16 predicted proteins | sample 811421 | NCBI WGS metagenome assembly MDTG01 (sample SAMN05326645, study PRJNA326480) | marine metagenome | isolation source: seawater | place: Pacific Ocean: South East | collected 2011 | reverse complement strand
TTCAAGTTGGATTTTGGGATACTTTTTTATTCGGAAGTCCAAGGCAGAGTATCGAAATTCCAATTACCTCTTATAAATGGCGAGAGAACAAAATTGAGTTACGCCTTTTAGAACCTGATGCAGAAGGCAATGAGATCAAAATTATTGAAGCTGATCAGTGGATAGATAGAGATAGCTCGCTTAGTAAAAGTGATTTTATCAGGACCCGCACATTCTGGCTAGGAACAGATAAATACGGAAGGGATTTATTGAGTCGTATGCTTATTGGACTTCGGGTTTCTCTTTCTGTTGGATTTATCGCGGTGATGATTTCATTGTTAATTGGAATTACTCTTGGTGCCGTTTCTGGGTATTACGGAGGAAGAACAGATCAAGTTATTATGTGGTTAATTAATGTAACATGGTCAATTCCAACTTTGCTCTTGGTCATTGCGATCACTTTAGCATTAGGTAAAGGATTTTGGCAAGTTTTTATTGCCGTTGGTTTGACTATGTGGGTTGAGGTGGCTCGAGTGGTTCGAGGTCAGGTCATGAGTGTCAAGCAACGTCAGTATGTCATGGCTGCACGTGCCCTAGGATTCTCACATGCCCGAATTATTTGGCGTCATATTTTGCCGAATAGTTTGACACCGGTCATAATTATTTCTGCAGCTAATTTTGCTTCTGCTATTTTAATTGAAAGTGGTTTAAGCTTTTTAGGAATTGGCGCACAGCCCCCAATACCAAGCTGGGGAAGCATAATAAAAGACCACTATGCTTATATTATTTTAGGCAAACCGTTTCTAGCCCTTATTCCTGGTTTTGCAATCATGGTTTTAGTTATGGCATTCATGCTAATGGGTAATACGCTACGTGAAGTATTGGATGTTAAATCTTGATCAAGAAATATTAATATAGTTTGCGCTGTCCAGCTTTACAAAAATGAAAAGTAAAATTGTGAAACCCCAGATTCCAGAACCACCGTAGCTAATGAATGGTAGAGGAATTCCTATGGTTGGAAGTAGGCCAATGACCATTCCTAAATTGACAAAAAAGTGCAGAAATATGACTGAAGCAACGCTATAGCCGTAAACTCGGCCGAAAATTGACTTTTGCTTTTCAGCGCGATAAAGTACGCGTAAAATTAAAGCCACGAAAAGTACGATTAAAAACACTGAGCCTATAAAACCCCATTCCTCGCCAACAGTACTGAATATGAAGTCAGTGTGCTGTTCGGGTACAAAATTACCTTTGGTTTGAGTGCCCTGAAGCCAGCCCTTTCCCCACCAGCGACCACTACCAATTGCGATTTCGCTTTGATGCGTATTGTATCCTATCGAATTGCTGTCTACTGTTTTTCCAATTACCAAGTTGATACGATCTCGGTGTCTTTGTTCGAAAACAGAGTTAAATAGGTAATTTACAGAGTAAATAAATCCGATGCTGATCGCCGAAGTGAACAGGATCCGCATCCATTTGATTCGATTTCGTTTTCTTTTTTGCCACCAGAGGTATCCGCTTAACACAACCAAAAGTGCAATGAGCATTCCATTTACATCTAATATTAGTGTCCCAATAAAAAGTAGTCCTAAGGCTGCGGCAAAACTTAAAAAGAGATAATTCAGTCCTTCTCGGTATAGTGGTAATATGAATGCCGAATATACCAGAGCGCTACCCGGGTCCGGTTGAGGTATGATTAATAGAGCGGGAAGGCCAATGATAAGGATAGATTTCCATTGATCTTGCCATTCTTTGATATTTGTTTGGATATCACCAACAAATTTACCCAGTGCTAGGGCGGTGGTGATTTTTGTAAATTCACTAGGCTGAATACTGAAGCCTCCCAAAGAATACCACGAAGTAGCCCCATTTATGGTTTCTCCAAAACCATAAAGTCCAATTAAGGTGGCTACACCAAACAAATAAATCAAACTCGAGAAGCGTTCGTAAAATTTTGTTTCTACGGCTAAAATGAATACAATTAAAATTATACTCAGTAGGATCCAAAGCAATTGTTTCCCGTAAATTTCATTTAAATCTAAAAGGGTCCCTACCTCCGTTATTGATGCAGAATAGATGTTCAACCAGCCAAAACTTACTAAGGCTGCGTATAATCCAACCATCCACCAATCGATTTTTGATCTCCTTTGACCGTAACCCATCATTGATTGATTTTAAATGCTTTACCTGAATACGGCTTTTGATACTCATACATTAAACTACCGTTCAAGACAAATTGTTCCATATCCTTACGACTGATACTATCTCTTAAAAATTTTTCAGTCATTAAGCCAGCAATTCTACCTGCCCATCGAGACCCCCAATATCCATTCTCTACAAAAACGGCCAAAGCAATTTTTGGATCATTTCGAGGGGCAAAAGAGATGAATATAGAGTGGTCTGTTAGTTGCATTCTTTTGCCGTCGATTTTAATGTAATTTTCTGCTGTCCCTGTTTTTCCGCAAATCTCAATACCCGGAATGCCAATAAATGGTTTTGAAGCTGTCCCGTAGCGATATACGTCGGCCATACCCTCAATAATTGGATCAAAGTTTTTTGGACTTATAGTTGTATTTTGCAGAGTAGTATATTCCTCTGGAATACTGTCCTTTAAGCCAATTTTTTTAATAATGTGAGGAGTGTAGAAGTGCCCTCGATTTGCAATAATACTTGTGAAATGAGCCATTTGTATCGGGGTCAGTAGAACTTCACCTTGACCAATGGCATTTGAAATGGTCGCCGGAGTATACCATCGATATTTAGGGTATTGGTAATATCGATTATAAAAATCTGCATCGGGAATCAATCCTTTATTTCCCGCTGGTAGATCATATCCCAGATAATCCCCCAGACCAAAGCTTCTTAAATGTTGCCTCCATCTTTCAATGCCCTCCTGGGGAGTGGGATATTTATCGATAGTTTTTCGATAGGCGGAAGCAAAATATGAATTACAGGAATGTGCAATTCCGCCGGTGAGAGAAATTGGTGTCTGATGATCATGACATCCCATTGGTTTAATACCACCATAATTGTAGCTACCGTAGCAGGATATAAGGTCGGACGGGGTGATTACCTTCTCTTGTAAAGCTACCAAGGCGGTCAGAGCTTTGAATGGGGACCCAGGAGGATATTCTCCTTGTAGAACCCTGTCAAATAGGGGCTTTGCTATGGTATCGTAATATAATCGAGTAAAGTTTTTGGATCTTTTTCTACCTACTAACAAGGCAGGATCGTAATTTGGCGCCGCTACTAGAGCGAGAATTTCTCCATTTTTTGGATCCAGTGCAACGATCCCACCACGCTTATTAACCATCAAAGATTCTCCGTAGGCTTGAAGCTTTGAATCTATAGTTAAAGTAATGTCTGTGCCTCTATACGATGGAACGTCAAAGATTCCATTTTTGTATGGTCCAATGTCTCTATTGAAATTATCTTTTTGAAGGTACTTAACCCCTTTTTTCCCTCTTAAAACTTTTTCGTATTGCTTTTCCACACCGGCTACCCCGATGAGTTCTCCCATTTGATAATCAGGATTCATTTTTATTGTGTAATTATTTACCTCTGACACATAGCCTAGGACATTGGCTGAATGACTTACCTGGTAATCGCGTAATGAGCGCTTTTGGATATAAAATCCGTCATATTTAAACATTTTTTCCGAAAGCCCTGCAAATTCACTTTTCGTTAATTGGGATACCACTACCGAGGGTAAGTTCGGTGAATATCTTTTGGCGCGATCGATTGCAGTTATGAATTTTTCTTTGGTTAAATTGATCAGAGAACAAAATTCTAAAGTGTCTAGTTTTCTCATGTTCCTGGGGATAACCATAACGTCATATGAGGGCTGATTAGCTACCATTAATACTCCGTTTCGATCATAAATATAACCGCGTTGTGGGTAGTCAAACATTGTTCTTATTGCATTATCATCTGAAAGCTGGGCGTAAGAACTATCATAGATCTGTAGATAAAAAAGGCGCCCAATAAAGATCAGACCCACTACAATTACCATGAAGAACAATAGATTTTTTCTCATGTGGTTTTTCGACTAAAGATTTGAAAAGTACAGAGTAAAATCAGGGTACTCAAGACTGATGTAATAAGGGTTGATTTGATCACTAACACCCAATAACTCCATGCTCCAGCTTCTAGTGAGAATAGGACTATATGATGAATCAGCACGGCCGATAAGACAAAAATAATTTGTTGACCTAAAGGAGCACTTGGGACTTTTGCTGTATTGTATTGATAACTTACACCGAAGGCGAAGTTAAGTAATACTGGTCTAATCCAAGCTAAAAAAACAGCAGCCGCAGCATGCGCTCCACCGGTGTCATTGAACATATCGATAAATAGTCCTAATAAAAAACTACTCATAATCAGTAATACACGATTTCCGGATAGTGGGTAAAGTAATATGAAGTAACAATATACCATGGGATTGGCAAAGCCGAAGAGTAAAATGCGGTCCATGATCAAAACTTGAATCAATAAAACAGCGAAAAGGCGTCCGATAACTATGATCCACTGAGTACTAAAGTTCATGAGTCAAAGTATTTTCTAGTTCTTTGATTTCTTTAGCATCAGGTCTTTGCAACAAATAGACGTGATATAAGTCTGTCATGTCTGTAAAAGGTTTTACACGTATGTCTAAATAGTCCTCTGCGGAAGCGTTTTGAATATCAATCACTTGACCCACTGGCCAACCTCTGGGGAAAATAGTGGACTTGCCATCGGTCACTAATGAATCACCAAGATTAATTGGCGCAATTTTTGGAATTTCAGTTAGCAATAATTCGTCCTCTTTGTCGCCTGGCCAAATTAGAGTTCCAAAATGATTTGAATTTTTACTCTTCACGATGACCCGACTGCTCGTGTTTAATACGGATTGGGCGATACAATAGTGCTGAGAGACATGGGTTATAACTCCTAAAACACCATTGGAACTAACTACACCCATATCAGTTTTTACTCCGTCTGCAGTCCCTTTGTCGATGGTTAACGTGTTTTTTCTTTTGTGGTAATTGTTATTTATTACGTGAGCTTGGATGACTATTAATCCATTACTGTCTAACGACTGCATGAGGTGTTGCCCCATAGTATCTCTTTGGTGAAAAAGTGAAAGATTAGTGTTAGTTTTCAATAGATTGACATTCTCTGTTGAAAGTGTCTCGTTGCGCTTTTTTAAATAGAAGTAATTTTTGAAATCAGATATTTTTGAGAAAATCCCGCCAGAGATCTGGTTACTTGATGTAATATATCGGGTATAAAGCCCTGAATGAGCTTTCTGAGACAAGGAAATACCGATTGAAAAGAGCAGTAAAAACAACAGAAAATTTTTATTGCGGATAAAAAAATTAATAATCTGCTGCATGCCGGCTAATATCCCTAATTTATTTAATCAACACACTTTTATATTTGGCCAGGTTTTTCAAACATATTCCGGTCCCCCGGACTACAGCGCGCAACGGATCTTCTGCAATATATACCGGTAAATCTGTTTTTTGGGATAATCGCTTATCTAACCCCCTCAGCATTGAGCCACCCCCAGCCAAATAAATTCCCGTATTATAAATATCTGCTGCAAGTTCAGGAGGCGTTTGAGATAAGGTTTCCATAACTGAATCTTCAATTCGTAAAATTGATTTATCCAAGGCTTTGGCAACCTCGCGGTAAGAAGTTAAAACCTGTTTGGGTTTTCCTGTGAGTAAATCGCGACCCTGAACAGCCATCTCATCTGGAGGTAATTCCAAGTCTTCTGTAGCGGATCCGATTTGAATTTTAATTTTTTCAGCTGTGCGCTCACCGACATAGAGGTTATGTTGGGTACGCATATAGTAGACAATATCATTTGTGAAAACATCTCCTGCAATTTTTACTGATTTATCGCATACAATACCGCCTAAAGCTAATACTGCTATCTCTGTGGTACCTCCTCCGATATCTACAATCATATTTCCCTTTGGTTGCATTATGTCCACACCGATTCCGATAGCTGCAGCCATAGGTTCGTGGATAAGATAAACTTCTTTTCCGTTAACTCGTTCTGCACTTTCTTTTACTGCTCTCATTTCTACCTCGGTAATTCCACTTGGAATACAAATCACCATGCGCAATGAAGGGGTCAATAATTTTTTCTTCAAGGCAGGAATGTCCTTGATGAACATATTTATCATTTTTTCACTTGCATCAAAGTCTGCGATAACTCCATCTTTCAGAGGACGAATGGTCTTTATGTTTTCGTGAGTTTTTCCTTGCATTCGAGCGGCTTCTCGCCCTACAGCAATTATCTTATTACTCATTCGGTCCCGCGCCACGATACTTGGGGCATCGACAACGACCTTATCATTATGAATGATTAAGGTGTTTGCTGTTCCTAAATCAATAGCAATTTGTTCAGTCAAAAAATCAAAAAATCCCATTCTATTATAAATGTGTTTGAGAAAAGATGGTGATTACTAACAAATGTAATAAAATTTAGTGCTTAAAGTGTCTTGTTCCCGTAAATACCATAGATAAGTTGTGCTCATCACAATAGTCAATACTCAGTTCGTCTTTTATGGATCCTCCAGGTTGAATAATGGCCTTTATTCCAGCGTTATCTGCTATTTCAACACAATCCGGAAAAGGGAAAAATGCATCGCTCGCCATTACCGCACCATTTAGATCAAAATCGAAGTGTTTGGCCTTTTCAATCGCTTGCCTGAGCGCATCTACTCTAGAAGTTTGACCTGTACCACTAGCACAGAGCTGCCCGTTTTTAACTAATACAATGGTGTTTGATTTTGTATGTTTACAGAGAACAGAGGCGAACAGTAAATCTTTAATTTCGGCATTGCTCGGTGAGGCCTGTGTAACCACTTTTAAATCCTCTGATCTGTCGGTTTTATAATCCCGTTCTTGACTCAAATAGCCATTAAGGCAGCTTCTGATAGTTCGTTCTGGGATTTTAAATAATTTTTGTTTGAGTAGAATACGATTTTTCTTCTGTGACAAAAGTGTAAAGGCTTTTGATTCGAAATGAGGAGCAATTACAACTTCACAAAATAACTCATGTATGGCGTCGGCCGTTTTATAGTCAATAGGTCGGTTGGCTATCAGCACCCCACCAAAAGCTGAGACGGGATCACCTTCCAAGGCTTTAGCGTAAGCTTTATGTAGACTCATATCCTGAGCCATGCCGCAGGCATTATTGTGTTTTAAAATTGCGAAACTTGGTGGATAAGCTTCGCCTTGAAATTCATTCATGAGTTGAACCGCAGCGTCCACATCCAATAAGTTGTTGTAACTGAGTTCCTTTCCGTGTAACTTGTCGAACATCATATTCAGAGAACCAAAAAATTCACCCTTTTGATGGGGGTTTTCCCCATAGCGCAAAATTTGTCCTTGATTGAGGCTCAACTTTAGTGCCTGAACTTTACTGTTTTGGTTAAAATAGTTAAAAATTGCTGTATCGTAGTGGGAAGAATAGGCAAATGCTTTGGTAGCAAAATGTTTCCTTTGGGCGAGGGTAGTCATACCACTTTGTTCGGAAATTAGTGCTAGAAAATCAGTGTAATCTTGAGCCGATGAAAGACAAAAGGTGTCGGTAAAATTTTTAGCAGCCGCACGGATTAAAGAAATCCCTCCAATATCTATTTTTTCAATGATGGCCTGAGGATCTGCCCCAGATTCTAAAGTCTCTTCGAAGGGGTAAAGATCAACAATTACCAAATCAATTTGAGGAATGTCGTAACTACTCATTTCTGATTGATCACTGTTATTATTTTGACGGTTTAAGATTCCCCCAAAAATCTTTGGATGCAGGGTTTTGACACGGCCACCCAAGATCGATGGATAATCGGTTAAATCCTCCACTGCAATCACTGGAATATTCAAACTTTCAATAAATTCCTTGGTTCCCCCAGTTGAGTATAGGGTAACCTTTAATTCATTCAATTTTTGAACGATTGGTGTAATTCCGTCTTTATGAAATACAGAAATTAAAGCTGACCGAATTGGGATGGATTGTTCCATGAAATTGAACTCAAAATATGAAGTTATAAAAGTAAGGAAATATGAGGTAAATCACGGGTATTTTTTCCTTTAAAAAACAGTACCTTAGAGGATGTAAAGTCTACTGAATAAATAGCGATGATTATATATCTGCGCGTCCTAAAAGAGAGCATTAATTTTGCAGTAAACGCTTTAGTGAACAATAAGTTACGAACCTTTTTGTCGTTGCTTGGTGTTACTATTGGGATTTTTTCCATAATTGCAGTTTTGGCCTCGGTAGACTCTCTCAAGTCTGAAATACAAGATAGGCTTAAGGGCCTAGATAACAGTACTATCTATGTTGGCAATTTTTCTTTTGGCCCGACTGAGGTGCCGCGATGGAAATGGGAGCAATTTCCTCCAGCAACTTATGAAGAATATCAATACTTGAAAAAAAATTTGAACCAAGCGCAAGCTGTCGCATTTAATTTGAACGTACGTAATGAGACATTGAAGTATGAGGATCGTTCGGTCGAAAATGCCAATATTGGGGCTTTTTCTCATGAATATTACAACATTGAATCTCTAAAAATCGAATATGGACGATTTTATAATGAACTCGAATCTAGTAACGGCGCTCAAGTTATAGTGATCGGTCATGAAATCGCAACATCATTATTCAATCAAGCTGAACAGGCCGTGGGTAAGAGAGTACGCCTGTATGGTAAAAAGTTTACCATTATTGGTGTCCTGAAAAAAGAAGGATCTATCTTCAATGATTCTAAAGATACGTTTGTGTTTGTTCCAGTTAATGTTGTGCGAATGATCTTCGGGGCAAACAACCGTAATTTGTTTCCTTTTATTATTATGAAACCTTTGACTAATGTGGAAAATGATGCGTTCATTGCAGATTTAAAGTTAAAAATTAGGCTCAAACGCGGTTTGCGTCCTGAACAAGATGATAATTTTTTTATTAATCAGCTGCAAGGCTTTACCGACGCCGTCGACGATATTACAGGAACCATGAATTTAATTGGTATAATTATCAGTGGATTTTCATTGTTAGTAGGTGGTTTTGGGATTGCAAATATCATGTTCGTAAGTGTCAAGGAACGTACCAATTTGATAGGGATACAAAAATCTCTTGGAGCAAAACGCCGATTTATTTTATATCAATTTTTATTTGAAGCAATGATTTTAGCTATTATAGGGGGTATATTCGGTTTAGTCTTAGTATTTATCGCCTCAGTGCTAGCTTCTCAATTTACTGGTGATTTTGAGTTTATTTTATCTCCACTTAATATGCTTATTGGAACCATAGTAGCGGCATTAATTGGTTTAATTTCGGGCATTCTGCCAGCTCTTAAGGCCTCGAAACTAGATCCGGTGGAGGCAATACGTACCGGCATTTAATACCTAGTGGTCGGCACTCAAATTAAACGTGATCTATCGAGTAGCTCATTTTTGACAAATCAATTTTGAGCATAGCCCATTCATGACCATTTTCCCAACGCATTTGGATGAGATTATTGTTTGTTGGCACGATCTTCATTGAGCCTTTAAATGCTGGGTGATGAGCTCTCAACCTAAGTAAATCCAATTGTTTTTGCACTACAGTTGTCTTTAGCCTTTTCTGGACCTCATAAGCGCTTAAATTGGTTCTATTGATTTCTTTATGATTTTCTGTATTAGCTTCCAAAGCCCCATGATCATTCACGCCAGCAAATAAATCTAAATACCAGATTTGAGGTGTTCCTGGCATAAATAATTGGATAGCACGTGCCATTAGCAGTTTGTTTTGACATTCGTTCAAGGCGCTGAAATAGGTTGAATTAACTTGATAATAAGAAATCTTGTGGCCATCAGGACCAAAGAGGTTTTTTACGTATCCACCGCGAAGTATAATTTTATCTATGAGAGATTCGATTTGAGAGGAGGATAGTAGCCCCGGGTGATCTATATGCTCAGGGTCTCGGTCTAGATCCAAAAGCGGGATTCCATCATGACATCCCAACATATTTATTAGCCTAAAGTCCCGGGCTTGTATTTCTTCTATCCACTTTAGCAATGGACCTCTATCTTTCTCTTCAAGCGTATGAATGATCAGTCCAGGTAAGAAGAAGTCATAAATAGGGAAACCGTTATCGCTTAATTGTTTGTGAATGTGTTTACCGTATTGAGCATGAATTTCTGGTAAAAGTATTATTTTCAGTTTTGCGGCATATGACTTTAGTCGGTCTAGATAATGCCAAGTGCCAGGAATGTTGAAAAAATTAGAAGAACCGACCTTTTTGTGGAGGTAAGCAAAGGCGTCTAAACGAACAATTTTTGCTCCGTATGATTTAAGTTGATTCAGTGTTTTTTCGTAGTAATCCCAAACGCCTACAAAAGAGGCATCTAGATCCATTTGCCCATGTAGTTTGAGATGATGACGAATCAAATTATTAAGCTTATCGGTTGATTGACCATAACGAATAGTTAAAGGTGACGGATCTTTTCCTTTATTCAGGCTTTCATTGATTTTTTCGTACAATTCACAACTTTCCTCATGGCTAAAATTGCATTCTTTTTTGCAATCCTCGATAAACTCTTCAGATAATAATATTTTTTGGTAAAATGTATTCCAATAAGGGCGAAAACTGTTATCAGGAAATGGCACCTGGAGTATAGGTAGTCCTGGTTTACGTAAAAAAAGCTTTTGTTTGTGTTCTTGCTTTGGATCAATGACACCACTACATCCCATGAGACCTTCTTCTGTCCAAAATTTATTCCAATTGATGAAAAAATTGAGATAAGGAGAATCGTCTCCATTTTGCATTAAATTTTTAAACTCTGGTGAGTTCACTGATAAGTGATTCACAACCATATCTAGTTTTAGACTAACGCCTAATTCTTTTAGCCGCTCTAAATCTTCGGGCTGGACTATTTCCTGATTTAAATTGTAGTCGATTACAGAAAAACCTCGATCTAAATCCGAATGAAATAGACTTGGTAAAACGTAAAGACAAGAAAATAAATCCTCAAAATCTTCCTGCTCAAGCAGGGAAATCATATAACTCAAACGATCACCCATACTATCTGGGTAAATATTTAAAATGATACCATTTAATATCTGATGAGTTTGGTTTGAATGACTCATTTTTGATTAGAATTCATATGGTGAGCGGATTATAATCTTTTGGCCATGACTCGGCGATTTGTGTGTTTACCCAATATAAAAGATGTTCGTCTTTTTGTTCAAAGGCATTGAGCTGATTTGAATCAACATCAATTTGCCCAATATTAATATCATTAATAAAAAGAGGTATGACTAATTCTGATTTAACATTTATATTACAAGCTATATAATTGTCTTGCTCTGTGACATCAGGCACTAAAAACTTTTTATTTGATATGGCTACCTGTCCACAAATTCCTTTCCCAAATGGTATAATTGTGTGTTCTGTTTTAGCCCCACTGTATGGCCCTAGACGAAGTCGTTTGTTATAATGATCTGCAAAATAAAAACCTACCCAAGTGAAATGCGGGTGAGAATTTCTGAGTAGCGAACAAAGGTCACTAAGGTTTTGGTCGAAGGATCTTTCTTCCTGGTTGAGAAGTACACTTATTTTTTTCTGTAATTGCGTCATTGATTTTTTTGCTAAGGTATTTCAAAATACACTAAACCGGTGAGTAATGGACTACCATTATTTGAGAAGTCAAATTTGGCTTTACTATTCATTCAATATTATTGTTCATTCTAGTAAAACAAAAAGAAGTAATTTTGTCTTAAAATTCACATTATGCGCTCACCATTTTTCGTTTTATTTGTTATTGTTCTAATATTAATTTCTTGTCAAAAAAACCCGAAGAAAAGTCAAGAATTCGCTCAACTTGAACGTATTTTAATATTACATGACGAGGTGATGCCAGAAATGGGCAATATCAGTCGCCTGATTGATGCGCTCGAACGTGATTTTCAGTCTGATTCTACCCAGATTGCCCTGAATGCCGCCGTAGCAGAATTAAAGAGTGCAAACTCAGCAATGATACAGTGGATGATTGATTTCAGCGAAACTTTTACTACGGACGAAATTACCGGCAAAATAATGATTTCTATGGATAAACAATCCATTTTAGATTCTTATGAGGTATCTGCATTATCATTAAAAGAAAAAATATTATCAGCTATTAAACAGGCGAACGCCGTTATGAATGAATAAAGTTTTATACCGAAAATGATTAACTTTAATGCATGAAACATATGATTTCAATTATGTTGAGTGTGATTTTGCTACTAACCAATATAGGTTGGGTTCAGACCACACATTACTGCTTAGGAAGACCTATGGATGCACATATTGGGCTTAAAGTAATAGACTTAAAATGCGGTATGGCATCTTTCGACTCTGGCTTAGAGTCAATGGAGCAGGCCCCTGGTTGTTGTCACGATGAATCTCAGCGCTTTTCACTGGATAAACATTTGATTCCTCCAAGTATCGATTATGTTCTAATGAATGGCGTTTGGTCGCTTGCTTCAATTGATCAATCGGTGAATATTTTTGAAATAGCTTTAACCAACTCAGCGGTTAAAAATTATATTTCGGAGGAACCACCTCCATTATCATTTGCTCTTTTCCTTTTATACGACAAATGGCTTATTTAAAGATTTATCGTTTAACTAAACGACATTTAAAATCTTTAAATTAACTATTATGCATCATTATTTATATATTGAGGGACTCACTTGTATGGGATGCGTCGATAACGTCAGGGATTCATTGAGTAAAGTAGATGGCCTTCAAATTGAAAAACTTGATTTGACTACGGGTCGATTTGAGTTTCAAATGAGCTCAGAAATCGATTTACGTGACGTCATTAAATGTATTCCGGATAAATATCAAGTACTGACACAAAAAAACTGGCGTGACAAACACGGCGTTGTCAAATCGATTGATTCCCTTACTGCAAAAAAAAATCTTTCTAAATGGCGTCAGCTGTTTCCTCTTTTTTTAGTGTTAGGCTTTTTGTTTGTAGTAAATGGCCTTAATTCGCTAGCTCATGATTTTAGTTATCGTGAATTCATGTTGGATTTTATGGCTGGTTTTTTTCTGGTTTTTAGTTTCTTTAAATTTTTAGATTTAAGGGGTTTTGTAATTATTTTTAGGGGATATGATCCTGTGGCTCGCTTGCTCGAGTTATATGGATGGGCTTATCCGTTTATAGAATTGATTTTAGGGCTAATGTTGTTGACTAATGTTGCAATTGATATTGCACTTTACAGTACCCTTATGATTTTGGGATTGACTACTCTTGGTGTTGCAAGTGAATTGCTTCGAAGTAATAAGATTACTTGTGCTTGCCTTGGTAGTGCTCTGAATTTACCCATGACTGAAGCAACATTAATTGAAAATGTGATAATGATTGTAATGGCTTCAATATTAATTTTAGGATAATGATAAGAATGAAGTTAGTTTTAGTCTTTTTGTTGAGTTCGATTTCCTTCAGCCTTTTGGGTCAAGTGAATTTAGATGGTCAAATTTTTGATGGAGCAGCGGATGCTAGAAAACCGCTAATTGGAGCTAATATTTATCACCTGGCCTCAATGTCTGGAGCTGTGACTGATGATATGGGGCAATTTAGTTTAGTTTTGCCCAGTTTGCCGGCTGAGCTTATTTTAAGTTATGTGGGTTATTCTAATGACACGATCCGCATAGAACAAGCTCGTTTTATTCAACACACGATAAATCCTGAAGATAGTTTAGATGAGGTATTAGTTAATACCCGTCGCAGTTCCCAATTCGTTTCATCTCTTAGTAATCAGCAGGTCATTAAGGTGAGTAATGCTGAGTTGTTAAAGGCAGCTTGTTGTAATTTATCTGAAAGTTTTGAGACTAGCCCATCTATCGACGTTAATTTCTCAGATGCTATTACGGGAACAAAGCAAATCAAAATGTTAGGTCTGACAAGTCCTTATGTTTTAATTACCGCAGAGAATATACCCATGATTCGCGGCGCATCACAAAGCCTAGGGTTGAGTTATGTTCCTGGAACGTGGGTAGAAAGTATGCAGATCACTAAAGGTGCTGGAAGTGTAATCAATGGATATGAGAGCATTGCCGGACAAATCAATGTCGAGTTACAAAAGCCAATAAACGATCTACCTTTTTATTTAAATGCATTTTATAATGGTAGTGGCCGACAGGAGCTCAACACCCACCTCAATATGTCTTTAAATAATAAATGGGATGCCGGGGTTTATATACATGGAAATCAACGGAAGAGACTAGTAGATCGCAATAGAGATGGTTTTTTAGACACACCATTAACTCGTCAGATAAATGTTCTCAACAGATGGCAATTTACGGACCCTGAAAAAGGTTGGGTAAGTTTTATAAACGCTCGCGTTCTAAGTGACGTAAAGGTTTCAGGTCAGTTGGACTATACACCAAATTTGACACCGCAATCACAGATTGCTTGGGGGAGTGAAATTAAAACAGATCGATTAGATTTTTCGAGTAAACTGGGTTATGTTAACCCGAGTATCCCTTACCAATCATTTGGTGTCCAGGTTGCTTATAGCTGGCATAATCAGAAAAACAATTTCGGCTTAAGGCCTTATAATATTAAACATCATTCTGCCTATTTATCTCTTTTGTACAATTCAATTATTTCGGATACACGACATAAAATCAAGTTTGGATTTAATGGAACTTATGATCGGTATTTCGAAGATTTGTCATTTGATTCTCTAGGCATAAACCTGATGCGATATAATCGCACAGAACGTGGTTTAGGCTTGTTGACAGAGTATACTTATGATGATTTGGATAAGCTCGGGTTAACCATTGGATTGAGGGTAGATCATCAAAATTTACTTGGCACTTTTGTTACTCCGAGATTGCACGCTAAGTATCAGTTATGGCCAAAAACTACTTTGCGCGGATCGTTGGGTCGAGGTAAGAGAATTCCAAATATTTTTACCGAAAACCTTGGGATTTTTGCAACTGGTCGTGAAATTGTTATCGACAATACTTTGGATTCACAGGGACAAAATTTAGAGGCTCCCAATGGTAATTTTTACGGATTAAATCCAGAGATTGCATGGAATTACGGTCTCTCCTTACAGCACAAACTCAATTTAGGAGCTCGTGAACTTATTTTAGGCTTCGACTATTACAGAACGGATTTTATCGAACAAGTAGTGGTTGATTTGGAGCAAGTGGGTTTGGTGCGCTATTACAATAATAATGGAGGGAGTAGATCGCAGAGCTATCAGTTGGATGCAACTTATCGGCCATGGGGTCTGATCGATTTAAGGCTAGCGTATAAATATTACAATTTAAGTACGGCATTTGAATCGGGCAATAAGCAACCTATACTCACTCCTAACCATAGAGTTTTCGGAAATTTATCTTATGAGTTGGAAGGTCGCAGGCCTGATCACCCTTGGAATATCGATTTTACGATTAATTGGCTAGGTGAACAGCGATTACCAAAGCTCCCTATTGAAGCAAATTTATTTGGCAGAACAACCACGCCTGAAGTTACCACAATGAATTTACAGGTGACCAAAGAATGGGGTATTGCGTTTGATTATTACGTCGGTGTTGAAAACTTGAGTGATGTACGTCAAGGAACACCTATAATTAATGGAGATCGTCCGTTTGACAATGACTTTGATTCCAGTGTGATCTTCGGCCCGATATTTGGACGGATGTGGTATACCGGAATTCGATACCGCTTCGAATAAAACGTTAGAGCCTGTTCAATTCCTAGATTTTGAAAAATCATGACTAGAATCTTATAAACTTAGAACGATAATCAATATTAAATACAAATAAATCATATGAAAAATTTGATCTCTTTAATGGCTATCTTGAGTGTTTTAAATTTGACAGCTCAAGAAAAAAGTATTCAAACCAGTTTTGAAGTAAACGGGGTTTGTGGTATGTGTAAGGCCCGGATAGAAAAAGCAGCTATTCAATTAACCGGTGTCAAACTTGCAAAGTGGAGTATTGAGACTCACAAATTAAAGGTCATCTATAATTCACGAAAAACTGATCCTGATCAAATTGCCAAGCAAGTTGCTGCTGCTGGGCATGATACTAAAGCATTTAAAGCGCCTGAAGAAGCATACAATTCATTGGTTCCCTGTTGCAAGTATCGTGACGAGGATGTGTTGAAGAACCATCAATAAAAAAAAACACCCTTGATATCAAGGGTGTTTTTTTAATTTACATGTTCAAGATTGATTTACATCATTCCCGGCATTCCGCCGCCGCCGCCCATTGGAGGCATTGCCGGAGTGTCTTCCTTTATATCGATCAAGGCACATTCAGTAGTAAGGATCATTCCTGCGACTGAGGCTGCGTTTTCCAGAGCAACCCTAGTCACTTTTTTCGGATCTATAATCCCTGCTTTAAGCATGTCAACATAAGTATCATTTTTGGCGTCATAACCAAATGCTTTACTACCTTCCATAACTTTATTTATTACTACTGAGCCCTCACCACCTGCGTTCTCCACAATAGTGCGTAAAGGCGATTCGATAGCTCTTGTGACGATTTGAACACCTGTAGTTTCGTCGAGTGAATCACTGGTAATTTTACCAAGGACATTCTTGGCGCGAACCAAGGCCACCCCGCCTCCAGCAACAATACCTTCCTCTACGGCTGCCCTAGTTGCATGGAGTGCATCGTCGACACGGTCTTTTTTCTCTTTCATTTCTACCTCACTAGCAGCGCCGACATACAGGACTGCTACCCCCCCAGCTAATTTTGCTAGACGTTCTTGAAGTTTTTCTTTATCGTAATCACTCGTAGTAGTTTCTATCTGCGATTTAATTTGCCCCACGCGTGTTTTGATATCTGATTTTTTACCAGCCCCATCAACAATGGTTGTATTGTCTTTGTCTATGGTAACAGTCTCAGCTGTACCTAGCATATCTATTGTCGCGTTTTCTAACGTGAAGCCTCGTTCTTCGGCGATAACAGTACCACCTGTAAGAATTGCAATGTCTTCTAGCATGGCTTTACGTCGATCTCCAAATCCAGGAGCTTTCACAGCAGCAATTTTCAAAGATCCGCGAAGCTTGTTTACCACTAATGTAGCTAGTGCTTCACCCTCAACATCCTCGGCAATTATCAAAAGTGGTTTCCCTTGCTGTGCAACTGGCTCAAGAATTGGCAATAAATCTTTCATATTACTTATTTTCTTGTCATATAACAAGATCATTGGGTTGTCCAATTCAGTTTGCATTTTATCACTGTTGGTCACAAAATAAGGAGAAAGATAACCGCGATCGAATTGCATACCTTCCACTACATCAACATAAGTTTCAGTCCCTTTTGCCTCTTCTACAGTTATCACTCCTTCCTTCCCAACTTTGCCAAAAGCCTCTGCGATTAAACTCCCAATGGTTGTATCATTATTTGCTGAAATGGATGCGACTTGTTCTATTTTCTCAGAGGAGTTTCCAACTTTAGTAGACTGTTTTTCCAAATCAACGACCAATGCAGAAACGGCTTTATCGATTCCTCTTTTTAAATCCATTGGATTGGCTCCAGCCGCGACATTTTTCAAACCTTCCTTTACAATGGATTGAGCCAATACAGTTGCTGTAGTAGTTCCATCACCAGCTAAATCGTTTGTTTTTGAAGCGACTTCCTTTACCATCTGTGCCCCCATATTTTCGAGAGCGTCTTCCAATTCAATTTCTTTGGCAACAGTCACTCCATCTTTGGTGACCTGAGGTCCTCCGAAAGATTTACTGATGATCACGTTTCGACCTTTGGGACCAAGTGTAACTTTTACCGCATTGGCTAAAGCATCGACCCCACGTTTGATGGCGTCTCTTGCTTCGATATCAAATTTTATTTCTTTTGCCATTATTCTATATTTTAAGTTTTAAATAATTGCCAAAATATCATCCTCTCTCATGATCAGATAATCTTTGCCATCAGGTTTTAATTCATTTCCGGCATATTTGCCATATAAAACTGTGTCTCCTTCAGCTACGGACATTTTATGATCTTTTTTGCCTTTGCCTACTGCAACAACAGTTCCTTGTTGTGGTTTTTCTTTAGCCGAATCAGGTATGTAAATTCCTGAGGCGGTTTTCGTCTCTGCTGCTTGAGGTTCGACGACCACACGATCTGATAGTGGTTGAATTTTTAACGACATGTGTGAATATTTTTTAAGTTAATTTATTATTTGTTAGAGGGCATAAACTGTGCCATTGCATTTTTGACATATTTTAGAACTATATATGTGTCAATTTGGCATTTAACTCAATTTATACTGACACCATACTAATTATAAGTAAACAAAAAACAGTACCCACGGGAACAGTTTCAAATCTGTACAATAATTTTA
>MDTG01124665.1_pt1 | contig 18310 bp, 18 predicted proteins | sample 811421 | NCBI WGS metagenome assembly MDTG01 (sample SAMN05326645, study PRJNA326480) | marine metagenome | isolation source: seawater | place: Pacific Ocean: South East | collected 2011 | reverse complement strand
CTGACTAAAATATTACGCTTCATTTTTAATAATTTCAATGCAATTCTTTAAGCTTTGTTTATAATTAGGTATTTCTAAATTAAAAGTAGTTTTAATTTTTGATTTATTTAAGAGCGAGTATTGAGGACGTTTTGCCAGTGTTTTAAACTCTTTCGAGGAAACTCCAATTATTTTACAATCTAAATTGTAAAACTCTCTGATTGATTTTGCAAACTCAAACCAAGATATTTCACCCTCATTTGAATAATGAAATAATCCTGATTTATTTTTATTATTCATAATGATATCATTAATAACTTTAGCAAGATCATAAGCGTAAGTTGGTGAACCTATTTGATCATTTACCACCTTGACAGAATTATTTTTTTTCATAAAATCAATCATTGTTTTTACAAAATTTTTTCCAAAACTAGAATAAAGCCAAGATGTTCTAATTATTATTGAATTAGTGTCGTTCTTTAAACAAACTTGTTCCCCTTTTAATTTTGATTTACCATATTCATTAATGGGATTTGTATTTGAATTTTCATTTAAGGGAATTTTACTTAATCCATCAAATACATAATCAGTTGAGATATGAACCAGCTTTTTACTATTGTCACTTGTCCATTTAGATATAGTATGAACAGCTTTGTGATTTATTGTATCTGCTAGCAGAAATTCAGTCTCTGCTTTATCAACACTCGTGTAAGCAGCACAATTTATTATCGCACATGGATTTATTTGATTTAAAAAAGAATTAATAGTTTCTAATCTTAGTAAATTTAAAGTTTTTATAGTTGAAAAAGTCCAAGATAAGGAATCGTAACTATTAGAAATTCTTTGAAATTCCAAGCCTAACTGTCCGTCAGAGCCGATCACTAAAACTTTCATTAGAATGGAGATTTGAAATCTTTAAATAAAATGAGTTTTGTATCTCGTTCAGAAAGAATTGGTTTTAAACTTAGATTCCACCCTATTGACAAATCTGTATCATTCCAAATTATTCCTGAATCTGATTTTGGATTATAATAATTATCAACTTTATAATCAACAACAGCAGTTTCACTTAAAACCTGAAAACCATGAGCAAATCCCTTTGGAATAAATAATTGTTTGTTATTTTCAGAGGACAACTCTACAGAAAAGGACATGCCATAAGTTTTGGAGCTTGTTCTTAAATCAACCGCAACATCTAAAATATTTCCGCTAACACATCTAACTAGTTTAGCTTGTTCAAAAGGAGGTGATTGAAAATGCAATCCTCTTATAACTCCTTTATGAGATTTTGATAAATTATCTTGAACAAAAACAACATTAATATCTAAGTTATTTTTATTGTAAGATTCAAAAAAAAAACCTCTATCGTCTTTAAACAATTGAGGCTCAATTATTAACAAACCCTCAATATAGGTTTTACTAATTTTCATTTTATAAATATAAAGTATTCTGCTATATTATAAAATAATGGCTTTTAACCAATAGTTACAAATATAAAATTGAGCACAGTGCGTAATGTTTTAAATAATAAACCGATTAGATTCAAATCTTTTTTCTATTTGCAAGTAAAATATAATAGTTATAATGCTAATGATAGTAAATAGTTTATAGTTTTATTTTCGGAACTTTATCCCAATTAATTAATTCAGTTGCTCGATTTAAATCAATAAAATCAAAATCGCTTAACCATTGCTCTAATTTAGATTTACAATTTTTAATACCAACATAGGATTTAAAAGTTCTAGCGAGAGAGAGACCAGGAACAACAGGTTGATCAATATCAAAATCTCTAGGATGAAAATAAGTCATCACATAGTCAGATTGAAGTGTCCACTTTTCAATAATTCTATAAGGTAAAAAACGAAAGTATCCACCACCAGAGAAGATGAAAGGCTTTCCTAAAACAGTATGTGTATTGATTGGAAACTCTTTAAGTTTAATTCCGTTATATTCAATAATTGACGGTATTGCTCTATTAAATGACGGCATACCCCCATGCGCTCTACTAGCTGGAAAAATAGAACAATCTTTTATTATGCCTAAACCATGTAGGACTTCAAAAGCCCATTTATTTTTTTCTGTAATGCTGAAACCTGGAGCTCTAAAACTAGTTACTTTTTTCCCAGTACAATTTTCCAATGTTTTAATAGACTTTTCAACATCATCATAAAATGTTTTTCGGTTTTGTTCATAAGCTAACTGATGTAAATGAGTATGACTACCTATCTCAAAACCACGATCGCTGATTTCCCTTATAATTTCAGGATATTTTTCAGCTACCCAGCCAACAACAAAAAAAGTAGCTGATTTTTCTGTTTGCTCTATAATATCATATATAAGGTTTAATCCTATTTTAATTCTAGAATCAAACTTACTCCAATTTGAGATATGTTTAGTCTTTTTGTTATCTAAAATATGGAACCACTCTTCAATGTCAAATGTTAATATTTTCATCAAAAAAACTTTTTACCTATTTTTTTGAATTCTAAGACATCTTCTTTAGTAGGAAATGTAAAATAGGATTTTTTTAAATTGTCATTTTTAATAAAATTAACTTCATTTTTTTGAATTAAATCAATACTTTTTGCAATAGCTTGCATGCCTATTTTCTTAGTATAATTAATTAGCTCTTCTTGAGTTCTATTGCCAATTTCAACTTCTTTTTGAACTATAATTGGTCCACTGTCAATTCCCTCATCAACAAAAAATACAGAAACTCCTGTTTTTATTTCATTATTTTTCATTACCCAAAATGACGGCATCAATCCTCTATACTTGGGCAACAGAGATGTATGTAAATTAATGCATCCTTTTGGCGCTAAGTTTATTAATTGAGATTTAAAAATTTGGTTTCCTAAAATAGACAACAATAAGTCCGGCTTATATGATTCAATTTTACTTAATGATTTAGAATCATTTATTGATTCATCAAGTGTTATTATTGGTATTGAGTTAGATTTCAAAAATTTAAATAAATTATTATTTGAATTGAATTTTGATTTCAGGTATTTAAATGAATAATAAATAAAAAAGTTCAATCCAAAAATATCATAAGTTTTTTTTGCTTTGTAAAAAAAGGATTCTTTTTTTCCAAATGGAGAAACTTCAGTAACAACACAACCAATAACTTCTGAATTATCTGGCATAATAGTTAGTAGATATCTTAAGTTTTTCGTAAGATAAAAAGGTTCATTTTGAGTTATTATCAATATTTTCATATTTTTAAATCACTCTTGGTAGACAAAGCATCAGATATCTGTTTTAAAATATTTTTTTTATTAAAAACATCTTTTGTTTTGAATGTATTTGACTCAAAAGATTTTATTTTGTTTATAAATTTAAATATGTCATCACCATCCTCAAATACTAAGCCTGCATTAAATTTTTCAATGAAACTCTTTGGAGATCCCGCTCCAATATATATTAATGGAACATTACAGTTATACAAGTATTGAAGCCTGCTAGGAATTGTTTTTCTAATTGGACCTTTAATTAAACTAAAAATTGCATATCGACATTTTTCTAATTCTTTTGTTACAATTTGTTGATTCACACTTCCATAAAAGCTAATACCATCTTGGCCGTGGTAATCTTTTTTTAACTTTTGATACAAACTACCTTCCCCATAAATTTTAAATTTACTCAACAAATTTGAAACTGATTTTATTTTTAAATAGAAATTAATTATTTTTTCTAAATCTTGTAAAACTCCAATATTTCCAGCATACAATAGTGTTTTTGAATTAACTCTTTTAGGGTAAAATAATTTTTTATTGATATTATTAAAGTTATAAACAACTTGACTTTCAATGTTATATTTTGAGACATAATGAGTTTTAAATTCAAAATTTTGACTTAAAATTAAGCCAAAGTTATTTAATGTGATTTTCGTTAGATATGATAAAAAATAATGTAAAATTTTTATTTTGGGAAGTCGTGATTCATAACCAACTTCTGGCCATAAATCTTGAGACCATAAAACTGACTTAATTTTTCTAAATCGCAAACCAAATAATAAACTGTAAGAATATACGCTACCAGACTGAAAGACAAATACTTTGTCAAATTTTGTAGATAAAACTAAAAAAGCAACTGCAAAAGGCTGCCAAATTACATTTAAAATTTTGTTTATTTTTTTTGTGTTATAATTCAAAAGAATAGGATATCTTTTTACAGTTATACCATTTTCTATGTAAGATTTAAATGTATTAGTATAACCTTCAAATAATATTCCTTTGGGGTAACTTGGAACCCTTGTAATTACTGTTATTTTATAATTTCTAGATAAATGATTAACAACATCATTAATTCTAAAATCTTCTGGGTTATAAACTTCAGTAATTACTAATAAATGTTTCAATAGTTATTTTTTTCAATCCAATTTTTCATTTCTTCAATCATTTTAATATAAGACGGAAAATTATAGTTCTTGATTTTTGTATTTAAAAGTGTTTTGTTAATTTCATAATCTTTGTTTATTAGCAAATTAATATCTAGCTCAAAAGTTTTATTTAAGATTTTTATTAAATTAAACTTACTAATTCCGATACTATTAGTTGCATGAACAATCCCAGTTAGTTCTTTGTCTAGGCTCCAAATAATGAACTTAGCTAATTCTATTGTTGTTAGACCGCTCCACATAGCATTTGCATATCCACTAATAGTTTTACCTTTTTGACTAATTACCCAATTAAAAAGACCAGTAGGATTAGACTTCAGCTCTGGACCAATAATTGAAGTTCTCACGGTTAAATTTCTCTTATTATTTATCTCACCTAAATTTTTTGTTAAACCGTAATAATTAGTTTCGTTTTTTTTATCTATTTCTTTATACCCCCCTTTTTTTCCGTCAAATACACAGTCTGTACTAACATGAATAAGTCTAAAATTATATTTTTCACTTATTTCATTTAAAAAATTTGGTAACAGTGAATTTGTTTGAATAGCTAAACTTGGCTTATCAATAGAAGCTTGAAGCAATAAACCGATACAGTTTATAATATATTTTGGTTTTTTATTTTTTATAAATTGTTCAAGTTTATTAAAATTTAAAATATCTAATCTATAAGATTTATTATTTTTTTGTTGGTCAGATCTATTAATTCCTATAACATCGTATTTCTTATTACATTCATTAGTTTGAATTTTTTTATACAAAACATGACCCAACATACCATTGTTTCCTAATACTAAAACATTTTCCATACATTTCTATTTATATAGTCAACATAGGAAAATATTATTCTCACCACTTTTTCAGATATATTTTCAGGCTTATAATCCATCGCAGTACTAATCTTTCCAGCCTCAACACTTGTTACAATTTTTATAGAATCAATGATATTTTTTGTTACAAAACCGGTCATTATAACAGTACCTTCGTCCATAGCCTCAGGTCGTTCGTGTGATTGCCTTATTGTAATAGCAGGAAACTTTAAAATTGAACTTTCCTCTGAAATAGTTCCACTATCAGAAATAACACAGAAAGAAGTTTGTTGAAGCTTAATATAGTCATTAAAACCAAGGGGTTTTAATTGAATTACACTAGATGAAAGTTTGTCATCTAAACCGAATAAAGTTAATTGATTTTGAGTTCTAGGATGTATGGAAAATATGACTTTCCTTTTATAAACCTTTACTATTTCATTAATAGAGTTTATAATATTTGTAAGATTCTTTGAACTATCGACATTTTCCTCTCTGTGAAGACTAACAACTATGAATTCCTTTTCTTTTAAATTAAGTTTTGAAAGAATATTTGAAGAATTGATTTTATTTTTTTGATTATTTAGTACTTCAGGCATTGAAGATCCGATCTTAATAATAGTCTCTGGCGAAATACCTTCTCTCTGCATATAATTCCTAGCGTGATCCGAAATTGGCATATTAATATCGCTTAGATGGTCTACAATCTTCCTATTTAACTCTTCGGGAACTCTTTCGTCAAAACAACGATTCCCTGCTTCCATATGAAAAACAGGAATTTTAAGCCTTTTTGCAACAATAACACATAAAGAACTATTTGTGTCTCCGTACAATAGAACTGCATCAGGTTTCTCTTTAACTAACACATCATAAGATTTTGAAATAATCTTTGATATAGTATATGCAAAATTATCACCTGCAGCTTCTAAGAAAATGTTTGGCTTTCTTATTTCTAAATCATTAAAGAAGATTTCATTTAACTCAAAATCAAAATTTTGGCCTGTGTGAATTAATAGGTGGTCACAAACAGTATCCAATCTCTTAATTACTGAGGATAGTTTTATTAACTCTGGCCTAGTACCAACAATAGTAGCTATTTTCATAATAAATTTAATTCGTTTTTAATATAATCAATGGTTAATAATTTTTCTTTTATTTGATTAACTGAGAGTTGTTTGGTGTTTGATGAATTATAATCTTCATCACTCTGATTATCTTGATTTCCTTGAACAAAATATTTGTCATAATTTAAATCTCTATTATCAGCTGGAATTCTGAAATAATCTTTAAGTTCTTCTGCACTAATTCTTTCCTCTTTTGTAGCTAGGGTTTCATACATTTTTTCTCCGTGTCTTTTCCCAATAATAGTCATTTCTTTTTTATAATTAAATAATTCTGTAACAGCTTTCGCCAGATCTGCAACAGAGCATCCAGGTGACTTTTGAATAAAGAGGTCTCCGGCCTTTCCATTCTTGAAAGCAAACAATACTAAATCAACAGCTTCATTAAGAGACATTAAAAATCTTGTCATATTTGGGTCTGTAAGAGTTAAAGGATTATTATTTTTAATTTGTTCAACAAAATGAGGAATTACAGAGCCTCTTGATGCCATAACATTACCGTATCTAGTAACGCAAATAATAGTTTTGTCTGAATTTCTAGAATTGGCAATTGCTATTTTTTCCATTAAAGCTTTCGATATTCCCATTGCATTTATGGGGTATGCTGCTTTATCTGTACTCAAACATATAACTTTTTTAACTCCGTGATTGATAGCAGATGTTAGCACATTATTGGTTCCCAATACATTAGTTTTTGTAGCTTCAATAGGGAAAAATTCACACGCTGGAACTTGTTTTAAAGCAGCTGCATGAAAAATATAATCTACGCCACGCACAACATTATCAACACTTTCTTGATCCCTTACATCACCAATAAAAAAATTTACTCTTGGATTATTTAATTTAATACGCAGATCATGTTGTTTTTTTTCATCTCTTGAAAATACTCTAATTTCTTTAAATTCAATATCTTGAAATTTCTTAAGAATAGTCGAACCAAAGGAACCAGTTCCTCCTGTGATTAATAAAGTTTTATTTATAAATATTTTATAATTCATGATGTGATAAAGTTTTCATTAATTTATTTAAATTATTTTTAATTACAATTTCTGGAGATTTTAATTCTCTGTTTAGAGCCATATACATTGTATTTGCAATATCTTTCTTTGAATACGGATCAAATGTGAGACTAGGATTAATTACATCGTAAACATAAGGCAAGTTAGCACTAATAACGAAAGTATTCAATTGACAAGCTTCGACTAATGGTAGCCCAAAAGTTTCGTGGGTAGAGGGAAATACTAAGGTTTTTGTTTTATTTAACAGTTCAATAACATGCTTCATTGAAAGCTTTCCCATGTTTAATATATTAATATTTGAATTTTCAAATTCATTAATTTTTTCAATTAATTTTTTTTCGTCTTTAGGTATAGTAAGAACAATTTTTATCTTATTTCTTAGTTTTTGATTTAACAACTTGAGTGAATCAAAAAATAATTCAAAGTTTTTATTTGGATTTGGAAGAGAGATATAAGCAAAATCATATATTTTTTTTTCTTTTTTTACTGCGTATTTGGAAAGGTTCTCAAAAAATGGCATTAATTCTGAATCCACTTTTAGCTCTTTTTTTACACTTTGTCGATAACTTTCTGTCTGGACAAAAACAGATTTTATATTTTTAATAAAAAAATTAATATAAATTTTATAGATAATAAACTTCCAATGTCTTTTTTTAAATAAAAAACTAAAAGACATTGTGTAAAAGGGGTTGTGCAAATAAAGAAAGTTATTTCTGCTTTTAGTGAAAAATGGGGGGATATTTCCAAAATATAGAGATTTGTCATAACTTTTTCCAAATACAAATACTTTACTTATAAAATTTTTATAAAGCTTTAATTTAACAAAATCATTTTCACTAAAATTATCTAATCCTATTTTCGAATCGACATGCAATGTTATTTCCGACTTTTTATCTATTAATGAAGAAACTAAAAGCTTAAGCAAAATTAATCCACCCCCTTGTTTTATATTTACGGCTATTATATTTATCATTCTAAGTATTATTTAATGTTTTAAGTAGATAGTCTTAAAAAACTACTCAATAATTTTCATCATTTTGAAATCTTCTTTATTTATAATTACAGATGAATTATAAAAGTTTAATTAAGAGTTGATTTGAAAAATTTCCATTTGTATTTTCTTAATTTAGTAGAAATTTTAGTTCCAATGAGAACTCTTATGGTACTTGAAAATAAAGGTAAAATAAGATTTAAAATATAAATTGAGTACGGTTTATGTGAATGAACTACTTTAATTTGTTGAATAATCGTATTTGGATTTGAATAAGAAACACCACCAATTAAAACTTTAGCCATTGTATTGTGCACATAACAAAATGTCTTTTTTTTTAAAAACAAAGACAATATCTGATTATAATCAGCTACAATACTATACTTCAAATCAAATGGTGTTTCTTTCAGATTTGATAGTTTAATAAAAGTCGACTGATGACAAAATATCATACCAGAATATATTTTATTTATATTTTTTGCTTTGACTAACATCTCTAAATTATTTTTATTATTTCTAGCAATAACATCTCCATAATAAACATCAAATTCTTTTTTTAGAATCTGATCAGCAAATAATTGGCAAATATTATTGTTAAAAAAAACATCTCCAGCGTTCATAAAATTTACATATTTTCCATTTGCGTTGCTTATTCCTTTATTCATCGCATCATATATACCATTATCAGTTTCGCTAATAAATAAATCAATTTTATCATCATAATTCTTAATAATATCTTTTGTCCCGTCTGAAGAACTACCATCAATTATTATATATTCAATATTTGAATAACTTTGATTAATAACGCTCAATATTGTATTCTCAATAACATCTACACAATTCCTCACAACGGTTATAACAGATAAAATTGGTGTATCTGAACTTTTATTGAAATTATCAATGTTTATTTTACTCATTTTTTGACTTAATAAAATTAATTAGTTCATATTTTTTAGCGCCATAAAAAATTAGGATAGAAAAAACAAGCATAATTGTAAAATTCTGAGTAAAAAAAATCAAAAAAAGTGATAATGAAACTATTATTTTATCAATCTTTTTATTAAATCCTTTTAAGTAACCCGGAAAAATAAGTGGAATAAAAATAGTAAAAGATAAAATACCTAAATTTGCCAATAATAATAGTATTCCATTTGAGCCTGTTCCATAGGAGTATTTTGAAGTGTATTTTTCAAGTATTTCAATATCCCCAAAGCCTGTTCCCATAAATGGATAATCTAAAAACATTTTAATAGCAACAGCGGCATCGTTAAATCTAGAATTTGCGGAAGCATTACCAAGATTAAGTTTACTTTCTATAACTATTTCATAAAAAGAAGTCAAAAATAAAAAAGGGAATATTATTAAAAGAGATATAAAAATTAATTTATAATTAATATTCTGACGATAATAAATAAAACTCAATGTAGAAAATATTAATATTCCAGCGGTTGAACCAGTAGAAATAATAACAATTAAAAAAAGAAAATAATCCTTTATTGAAACTCTTTTAAATGCTAATCCTAATAAAAATGCAGTATTTATTATAACTTGAAATGCTCCTGGTTCCCACCACAAACCATTATTTCTTATGGTACCTAAAAAAGCTTGTTCTTCTTTAAGAATCCCAAATAACAAAAAATTAATGTAACGATCTCCTTCAATAGATATAAAATCTTGAAAAATAGTTGATAAATCAGTAAAAATAAATAAATACCTAAAAAGAGAAGCAATCATTAAAACTTTGGTGAGATTATAAAAAACTTTAGTAAAATGAGAGAGAGGGATGATAGTTGTAAACCACAAAGAAATTGTCAAAAGTCCAGTAAAAACTAATGATGTACTCATTTTAGCATTGGGGTTGATAAAGATTATTATGATTATAGCTACATATAATAGAATACTTTTTTTTAAAAAAAATAATTGTTTTCTATAGGTCTTGTATAAAATATTAGTTACCGCTAAACCCAATAATAAAATTATTAATTTATTTTCTCCGAATGTCTCATAATAAAGACTTTTTGAAAGAAGAATTGATAATATTATTACTATATTTTCAAAATTCAGAATTCTGTATAAATTGTTAATAAATTTGACTGTCATGATTATTAATGAGTAATAAAAAATTTGATTATATATTTTTGCAATTATAATGATTTAAAAATCTTAAAATATTTATCTCTGACAATACGATGATTCCATTTTTCTAAAGCAATTTTTCTTGAATTTTTTGAAAAATATTTCAACTTATTAGTGTTATGTACAAGATTCTTAAACTTTTGTTTGTAAGAGTTTAAATCATAAGGGTCAATAAGTAGCCCATTATAATTATCTATTACTACCTCAGGAATACCATCTACATTAAATCCCATTAACGGAAGACCGCAAGAAGCAGCTTGAGTTAAAAATTGAGGCAAGTTTTCAGATCTTGAGAATGAAATACAAATATCAGAGGATTGGTATATTTTTACTAATTCTAATTCCGAATGAATAAAACCATGATTTATAACATTAGGTAAACTAATTTTATTAGAAATAGAGTTCCCAACCATATTAAAATTTATTTTTTTATCAAAATCATTATCTAAGTTTATTGAATTAATAAAACTATAAACTAAATCTCCACCCTTTAAGAAATCAGATTTTTTTTGAAAATAGATTAAAATATTAAAACTTGAATTTTTATTAATAACTGGCTTAAACATCTCAGTATCCAGCGGATTTGGAATTACTTCTATTCTAAATTTTGAAAAATGCGGGTCATCTAAAACTAAAGATTTCAGCCAATAGGATGGAGAAACCAAGCATTTTATATTATTTATTTTACGTTTTCTTTTCAATATCCATTTATCTAATAAATTTATTATTAATGTTTGTAGAATATTTGTTTTATAAAAATTAAATTTTGTATTGTAGTGAGAAGTCTTGTTTATAATCCAAGAGTCATGTAAAGTTAATACTAGTGGATTCTTAATTTTAGCAATTTGATTTAAAGATAACAACCCCGAATGAAACCAATGAATATTAATTATAGAACTGGAATCTTTGATAATTTTTTTAATATTTATAAGATTTAATACATTAATTGATCTTAATACATTTTTATCCAAAAGTCTAAATAAGCCATATTCTAAAACAAAAAATATTTTTTTCTTAAAAAAAAAATAAAGACTTTTATTATCATCATAAAATATATATTTTAAGTCAAATAAATTGTTCTTGGAAAGAGCATTATATAATCTATTTGAAGCAATTGCAGCTCCACCGGTTTTTTTAAACCTGGAAATTATAAAAATTTTTTTTTTCAAATTATGCTAAAATGTTACAATTCTTTGTTTTCTTATCTTACCAACATCAGTAATTTTGAATTTTTCGGTTAACATTATTCTAGGAATACATTCCGTGAAACTATTATGAGCATGATAAACACAACCTTCTCTTGTTGTTGTAACTGTTTTAAAATTCAAACTTTTAATTATTTTAAATTCACGAGGACCTATTTCGTTTCTACTTCCAAATGGATAAGAAAAATGATGAACTTTTTTTCCAATCTTTTGTTCAATTAATTTGTTAGCATCTGAAACTTCTTTCAAAATTTCATCTTTTGAAAGTCTATTAAAGGCAAAATGATTGTTTGTGTGCCCACCTATAGTTACGATTTCGTCCTGAGATAATTTTTGTATATCTTCCCAATTCATTGTCAGCTCATCATTGTATTTGTACCAATTGATACTGTAATTTGAGAATAATTCATTTAATTTTTTTAAAAATGTATTCGCTTCTAAAGAAATTATAATCTCTCTTATTTTCATAAATGTTTGTATTTTTTCGATTGTACTAAAACAGTTATACTTTTCTCCATTTGACAATATTAATTCACTATTATTTATCAATAAATCTTCAAGAATATACCACCAAAGAAGTGCCCTTTTTTCGGGAAAAGAGGTTGTAATATAAACTGTAAAAGGGATATTATATTTTTTAAAAATTGGATATGCATTCTCAAAATTGTCTTTATACCCATCATCAAGGGTGAAAACTATTTGCTTTTTAACATTTTCTCCATTCTTTAAAATTTGATATAATCGATCAAGACTTATAAATTCATAATTATTATTTTTTAATTTAATTATAGTTTTTTCAAGAAATTCTGGTGAAACTTTTAAATTTTCATTAGTAGACATTTTATCTTTTTCAAAATCACTAACTCTGTGAAGCATTAAAACTGTTCCCAGTCCTGAGTAATATTTCCTAATAAAATTAAATTTTGATAAAAAATTTTTTATTAGAGATTTCATTTAAATGCAAAAATGTTTAATTGAAGATCCATATTAAGATTAATACCTTTATCAATGAAAGGTGTTTTTCGTTTATGTAAATCCTCAATATAGTATCTGAATCCATTGTCTTCTAAAATATTCAAAATAATACTCAAATTTTGATTTTGATTTTTTATGGAGTGATATTCAATAAAAATATTTTTAACATGAGTTAGACTATCTCTACAATCTTTCAAAACTTCACATTCAGCGCCCTCAATGTCAATTTTTAATAAATCAATTGAAGATTTTAAATCTAAATATGTTTTTAGTCTAATACTTTTAGTTAAGTTTGAGCTTTTAGTTTTATCTATAGAACCACCATCCGCTCCATCAGGTTTAAAATTAACACTTAAATCATCTGTCCATACCAATTTATTTATAACTTCAATGTCAAATATGTTGTTCTTCTTTAAATTACTTAAAAGAATTTCAGCAATTTTAATATCTCCTTCAAAAGCAATGATTTTTGAGTTTGGATATTCTTTTTTAAAGTAAATACAACTGGTTCCGATATTTGCCCCACAATCAAAAATTAACGGATTACAATCATCAAATTTCAATTTATAAATTTGATCAACGAATATATCTTTAAACTGCCAAACAAAACTTCTTAAATCTGGAACATCGAATTTATAATTTAAGAATTTTAAATCTTTAACAGTTTTATGTCTAGGGACAAACTGTTCTTTGTTCAACAACCAATAAAAAACCCTTAAATTTCTATTTGTTAAAAATAAATAAATAGGTTTTATAATATTTTTTAATAATTCCTTCATTTATTTTTTTAAAACTTTAGCGGTTATTATTAATTGATAATTACGGTCATTATAAAACAACTCATCCTTAGATAATTCATCGGAACTAATTCCATGTAACAATGATGTTACGGTAAGTAAGTTGCCATAGGTTTCGACTTCAACATTTTCATCTCCAAATATATCGCCAAATGATTTTTTTATAGTTAAATCAGTAAACCTGTAAAAATCACCCCATCTCTCATAATCATATTTACTAATATTCACAAGTCCAGCTACAGTAACCAAGGCTACTCCATTTTTTTTCAACATTCTATATATACCTATTATTGCAGATTTGTAATCATAAATAAAATTTAGGGTTTGTGTTAATATAAAACAATCTGCTTTATTTTTTGGCAAATCTTTATAATTCGTTAAATCTCCGATTATATCTGCTTCTTTATTTGCTTTATCAAAATGGAAAACTAAAGAATTACAATCTACTGTACCAAATTTTTTTGTATACGTATTCTCCCCAATCTCCAAAACATCTCCTCTTATTAATTTCTTTTTTAGTTCTAGAAAATGTTCAATATAAATACGATCAATTGGAGTTCCTCTATCAAGACCAAATATTGAAGAAATAGGAATTGTTGATCTTAAATTATACCAATTAACAGGTATCCAAATTCTTCGAAAAAATTTAAGTATTCTTCTTAATATTTTCTTCATAAAGAATTTATAATATTTCTAAAATACTCTGCATATACATTAGCCTTTTTTTGTGAATCTTTCTTGGAATAAAAATTATATGACCCTAACCCTACACTCACACTGTTATTTTTTAGTCTATTAATGTATTTTACAGTCTCCTCTTCATCTACATTTATATTTATAAGCTCAACAATTTTTTTACCCAATTCGTATAAGTTTTGACAATAAATAGCAGATGAATGATACCCTGTATATATGTTTGATGCAAAACTTAAGACAGGTTTACCATACATTAGTGCCTCAATGCCAGTTGTTGAAGATAAACTCAAAATTCCTTTAGAGTTAGAAATAATATCATGTATTGAAACGTCTGGGCTTATAATTTTGACATTAGGGAAATTCTTTATAGTTTTTAAAAAATTATATTTGTAAAGCTTTGGCCAATGGGGGTGTTCTCTTACATACAAATAGTAATTGTATGGCAGTACCCTGCTTATCAATTCAATAAGATTTTTTTGATTGGTATAAGGCATTGACTTATATGTAACTGTAGACTCAGTTATTAAATGAAAACCGTAAAACAAAAAGTTTTTCGACTTATCAAATTTTTTGTAAATAAATATTTTTTTAAAAAATTTATCAATTATTAGTAATAAACGATTGTAAAATTTATTTATAAAAATAAATGGGAAAATAACATAATCTCGTTTATTTTTATTTAAAAGTTTATTTATCAAATTAGTTTTTGGAGCTGAAGCAAAATATTTTTTGTAAGGTTCTTTTTGAAATTTTTTATAGTTTATAATAAATTGTTTTGTTTCATCATATTCAATTTTGTTATCACCTTGAGCTTCAATCCATTTAAAATTTCCAAACTCATTTAATTTGAATATTGTACTGTTTCCTAAAGCATTTCCTAAAAATTCCTTTAAAACAATTTTATTTAATTTATTTCCAATAATTCTTCCAAATTCCATTTCATACTCAGGTGATGTGTCCGAAAAAATAATATCGTAATTATTGGTAATAATTAATTTTTCTAAATACAAAAATTTAAAAATCAAAGGATTTAGTTCGTTAAAAAGGTTTTCATCTGGAACAATTTTAGTGCCATTTTGACCTTTGAAAGTTTGTAATAAATCGGGGAACAAAGTTTGTTTAAAAGTAAAATTATATTCCTTTTCAATTCTATTAGCGTGCGCTTCGACTTCTTTATCTTTAACAACTTTATTATCGGCTTCAAAAATATATTTATTTTCTAATTCAATATTTTCAAGATTTTTAGAAAATAAAACAAACGATACTTTAATATTATGATTATAAAGTTCTTTTTGAAGAGATATTAAGAATTTAGAATAAAAAAATTCAGTACTCTCAAGACCAACATATTTATTTAGTATAAATAAAACTTTCTTCACAAAGATTTAGATTTATTTTTGATTATGCTTAAAAGATTTATAAACAAATCAATTTTTAATGTATAGCAGAGTGTAAAATATGTCATTACCCCACTACAAATTTGAAAAGTTAATAATAATAATTGATTTTCAATATTAAGAAAATTTAATGAATAAACTAATCCACCCATAACTATAGATAAGATTAAATTAGTATACATATCATTCAATTGTGATTTAAGGGGATAGTGTAAAAGTTTTCCCACGTAGTAAGTGTATAAATAGTAAGCAATAAAAGAATTAATTACTTGACCAAGAATTATAATAGTTATACCGAACCTATAAGAAATTAAAATTGTTATGACTATTAATACTTTCATTAGTAAATCTACTTTTAAATATAAATCTGATCTGCCCAATGAATTAAGTGCATTAAGATTTATAGATTGAATTGGATATAGCATGCCAATTATGCAAAAAAGCTGCAAATATGGAACAGAGGGGAGCCATTTTTCAGTTAATACAATTTCAATTAAAGGATTTGCTACTACAATTAATCCTATCATCAAGGGAAATGTTAGAAAAGTTACATATGAAATGGCTTTTTGTAATAAATTTTTTAATAGAGGTTTATCATCTTGTATTTTTGAGAAAACCGGAAAAGAAACTTGGCTGATTACAGAGTTTATTAGCACTACTGGATATTTGTAAAAAGTTTCTGCTCTATAATAAAAACCCAATGATGATGCACTAAATAATTTTCCTATAACAACCAGATATATATTTGTAAATATTGAATTGGTTACTGAAATAAAAAATAACTTCGAACCAAATCCAAACATAGATTTTAAAGAATTTAAACTCAATAAGAATTTAGGCCTCCATTTACAAAATACCCATAAAAAAAATGCATTAAAAAATTCAGTACAAAGTAACAACGCCACAAGACTCCAAACTCCGTATCCCTTCAAAGCCAAATAAATTGCTAGTGCTCCAGAAATTATTGATGTTGTTAGACTAACTTTTAGTTGAGTTTTAAAATCTAATATTTTACTCAACAAAGTTCTTTGCACTAATCCAAAAGCATTAAAAATAAGTCCTAAGGATAAAACTTTTATAATGCCAATCAACTGTGGTTCATTATAAAAATTTGCTATAAATTTTGAAGAACTAAAAAAAATTAATGAAACAAAAAAAGCAATTATTAGATTAAAGAAAAAAATTGAAGATTCGTCTACTATTGTTGCATTTTTTTTTTGAATTAAGGCATGACCAAAACCAGCATTAATAAATGAATTTCCAATAACAACAAAGACTGTAGTCATTGCGATCAACCCGAATTCTCTTGGCAACAATATTCGAGCCAAAAAAATTGAAAAAAAAATCTGAAGAATTTGATGGCTAAATCTTTCTATAAAACTCCATAAAATAGCTTTTATAGATTCTTGTTTTATATCACTTGTCATAATTTTAGTACTTATTTATAACACTAACAACTTTATTTAAATCTGATTTTGTTAAAGTTGGATCCATTGGCAGGCTTAATACATCATTACTTAATTTTTCAGTAATTGGAAAAGACAATTTGTTATATTCTTTATATGCTGATTGTTTGTGAGGAGGTATTGGATAGTGAACTATTGTTTGGATATTAAAACTTTCCAAATATTTTTTTAGAGCATCACGATCATAAGTTCTTATAACAAAAAGATGCCAAACATGATCAGAAGAATAATTAGGTAAAATTATTTTATTATTACTAATATTCTTTATATAAAATTTGGCTATTTCTGCCCTTTTATCATTATCAATATCTAATCTCTTTAACTTAACTCTCAAAATTGCAGCTTGCAATTCATCTAATCTTGAATTTAAACCTAAATATCTATTTTCATATTTTTTAAAAGAACCATAATTTCCTAAAGATTTAACAACTTGAGCAAGTTTTATATCGTTTGTTGTTACTGCTCCACCATCTCCTATGGCTCCTAAATTTTTTCCAGGATAAAAACTATGACCTGATGCATGACCGATTGAACCAGTTCTAACCTTATTATATAGACATCCGGTTGATTGAGCGTTATCCTCTATTAGAATAAGATTAAACTTTTTTATTAAATCTAGTATTTCTTGATTAATTGAATTTTTCCCATATAAATGAACAACCATAATAGCTTTTGTTCGTTCTGTAATTTTAGACTCAATTAATTTTGGATCGATATTAAATGTTTTAGGATCAGGTTCAATAAAAATAGGTTTCAAATTGTTTTCAGATATTGCTAATACTGATGCAAAAAAAGTATTAGCTGGAACAATCACTTCATCACCATTACTTAGATAATTGAGTTCGATATAACCTCTCAATATTAATTTCAATGCGTCTAGACCACTAGCTACTCCAATACAATATTTAGTGCCGATATACTCACTAAATTCCTTTTCAAAAAATTCATTTTCTTTTCCGAATAAAAACCAACCTGAATCAATAACTCTTTTTATTGATTTTGAAAGTTTTGGCTCAAAACTTTTATTTATTTTCTTTAAATCTAAAAACTTTATCATTTTATATTCAATTCATAAGTGTCATAACATATACCTGAAAGTCCAAACTCCTCTTTTGATTTGATTAAGTTTTTATTTAAAACTCTACCATTTTTTTCAGTTGAAATACCAAAATCAAACCATTCAAACTCATTACAATATTTTTCATAAATAAAACATATAATAAAATCTAATCCTCTATTTTTTTTTGCTTTATCTGAAGTTGTTACATATTGTGCATGTACAACATTATTTGTCAAAAACAGAATAGCTCCACCCTCAATTTT
>MDTG01073593.1_pt1 | contig 18310 bp, 17 predicted proteins | sample 811421 | NCBI WGS metagenome assembly MDTG01 (sample SAMN05326645, study PRJNA326480) | marine metagenome | isolation source: seawater | place: Pacific Ocean: South East | collected 2011 | reverse complement strand
TTTCTTGTTCCGAGATTACTAAAGACTTGCCATCTAAATTGCCGCTAAAAAAAATAGAGGATGAGGATGAGGATAAGGAGAAAGAGAGTTTTTCATTGGAGAACGTGGCTAGAGGAATTTTGGAAGTAGTGGTTGAAGTTCCTCCCTACGCCGTAGATATTTTGGTTAGACACGCTGATTCACTTCAGAAGATGCCTCAGGCTGGAGACGACTACATTAGATTATCGGCAAAAACGGCAGCAGAACTTCATTTGCGGGACGGTGACCGGGTTGGTTTAGAGTCAGGGGCTGGTAGGGCAATAGGGCAACTTCGGATTGACAATAGATTGCCACTTAGCACCTGCCTAATCGCCGGTGGTCGCAGGCATTTATTGGATGTTGCTCGAAATAGTTCTGGCTTAAGGATTTTTAGTATGCAGGGAGAGTCGGTGGCGTGACTATTAGAGATTATTTTTTTGACTTTACTGCGTGGTTGCCGCTAGAAGTAAGTGTAACGTTATGGACCACTGTGAAAATCTTAACAATTTGTGTTCCCTTGATGCTGTCGGTTGCTTACCTTACCTTTGCTGAAAGGAAAATTATTGGCTACATTCAGGCTCGATTAGGTCCGAATAGGGTTGGGCCGCGTGGCTGGTTACAGCCGATAGCCGATGCTTTGAAGCTACTATGCAAGGAAATAGTGATTCCCACCGGCGCCAATAAGATCTTATTTCTTGCAGCCCCGATACTAGCATTAGCACCTTCCTTAGCTGCATGGGCTGTTATGCCTTTTAACTCTACCTTAGTATTAAGTGATATCAATGCGGGGTTATTGTATGTATTAGCTCTGACTTCACTTGGGGTATACGGGATTATCGTCGCTGGGTGGGCTTCGAATTCAAAATATGCTTTTTTGGGATCTATGCGATCAGCTGCCCAAATTGTTTCTTACGAAATAGCAATGGGTTTTGCGTTAGTAGGCGTTCTAATAGCGGCTGGTAGTTTGAACCTAGGAGCTATCGTTCGGGCTCAAGAATCTGATTTGGGAATGTTTGGTTGGTTTTGGGCGCCGCTTTTTCCAGTATTCATTATCTATTTTATTTCTGGCGTTGCTGAGACAAATAGAGCTCCTTTTGATGTGAGTGAAGGTGAGTCGGAAATCGTAGCTGGATTTCATGTGGAATATGCGGGAATGGCTTTCGCCTTATTTTTCCTTGCAGAATATGCCAATATGATATTAGTATCCGCTTTGGCCGCAGTCTTGTTTTTGGGGGGATGGTTGTCGCCTGTTGGATGGATTCCTGATGGAATACATTGGCTATTAATAAAAATTTCTTTTTTTCTGTTTTTGTTTTTATGGTTCAGAGCGACCTTTCCTAGATATAGGTATGATCAGATAATGAGATTAGGATGGAAGATTTTTTTGCCAATCACCATCGTTTGGATTGTTGTTGTATCCGCGATGGTCGTTTGGAACGTTCCTCCCTGGTTTTCGAACTCCTCAATTTGAAAGGATCAATATGAGTAAGATTTTTGAATACTTTAGAGGTTTGACTTTGTGGGAGCTTCTCAAAGGGCTGAGGCTCACAAGTAGCTATATTTTTTCTCGGAAGGTGACAATACAATATCCAGAGGAAAAAACACCCCAATCCTCTCGTTTTAGGGGGCTTCATGCTCTAAGAAGATACCCAAACGGCGAGGAACGCTGTATCGCTTGTAAGTTATGTGAAGCGGTGTGCCCAGCTTTGGCTATCTCAATAGAATCAGAACAGAGGGAGGATGGAACAAGAAGAACAACAAAATATGAGATTGATCTAACTAAATGTATCTTCTGCGGATTTTGCGAAGAGTCTTGTCCGGTTGACTCAATAGTTGAAACTAGACATTTTGAGTATCACGGTGAAAAGAGGGGAGATTTATTAATGACAAAAGATGATTTGTTGGCGGTCGGTGATAGGATGGAAGCTCAAATTGCCAAAGACAGGCAACAGGAATCGGATTATCGATGAGTTTCGAACTGATAGTTTTCTATCTATTTGCAGGCTTGGCTTTAGCCTCGGCCTTTTTGGTGATAGTTGTAAGGAACCCGGTGCACGCGGCGCTTTCTCTGATACTTTGTTTTTTTGCTAGCGCGGGGTTGTGGCTGCTTTTGGAGGCGGAGTTCCTGGCAATTGTGCTGGTGTTAGTCTATGTCGGTGCAGTGATGGTTCTTTTTATGTTTGTGGTTATGATGCTTGATATCAACCTATCTGACATTAGGAAAGGTTTCCTAAAATATTTAGCCTTAGCCTTGGCGGTGGTGGTACCTATGGTTCTGGTTATTGGTACTGTCGCAAGCTCCAGTTATTTTGATATGCCGAAGTATAGTTCGGCAGTGAAGCAGGCTGCCGGGCATAATAATACCTATGAGATAGGAAAAGAACTGTTTACAAAGTATGTGTGGCCATTTGAAATAGCAGCGGTAATTTTGTTGGTAGCCATAGTTGCCGCTATAGCGCTAACCCTCAGAACTTCGAGGCAAGTTAAGAACCCTGATGTTGAACAACAGTTAAGGGTGGAACGGGATAAACGGGTTCGCCTTGTTGATATAGGTCCGGAATAAAATGGAAATTACATTAGGTTTGACAGACTATTTGATACTTGGCGCAGCCCTTTTTTGTCTGAGTGTGGCTGGAATAATAATAAATCGAAAGAACGTTATCGTATTACTCATGTGCATAGAACTTATGCTGCTAGCGGTCAATACGAACTTTATAGCATTCTCATTTTTTTTAAACGACCTCTCGGGACAAATTTTCGTTTTTTTCATACTTACGGTGGCCGCGGCAGAGGCTGCAATTGGTTTGGCTATTCTGGTGGTGCTGTTTAGAAACCATCGTTCTATAGATGTTCAGGACTTGGATTTGTTGAAAGGTTAGATTTACGATGCTTATCCTATGTTCTGTAATCGTTTTAAGCCCTCTTCTCTCTGCTATCCTCATCGGCGTAGCCGGTAAGATTCTTGGCAGGAAATGCTCTCATTGGATTGCCAATATTGGAGTTGCCCTAAGCTTTTTCCTAAGTTCCGTAGTTTTGTACCAGGTTGCGAATGGTTTAGAGCCTACTTTTAATGAGAATATTTATACTTGGCTTGAAGCTGGTGGGGTGTCTTTTCACATAGGATTCCTAATTGACACTCTCACGGCTCTGATGATGGTTGTGGTTACTTTTGTCTCGTGGATGGTGCATATCTACACCATAGGCTATATGTCCGAGGATTCTGGTTACCAAAGATTTTTCTCTTATATATCATTATTCACTTTCAGCATGTTGATGCTTGTCATGTCAAATAATTTCCTTCAATTATTTTTCGGATGGGAAGCTGTGGGTCTAGTGTCTTATCTGTTGATAGGGTTTTGGTTTCAAAAAGAGAGCGCTATCTACGCTAATCTCAAGGCATTTTTAGTAAATCGGGTGGGAGATTTCGGATTTTTGCTAGGTATAGCAGGCATCCTTATGTATTTTGGCTCCTTAGACTATGCGACAGTTTTCCAAATGTCAGGCCTTTTGGAAGGGGAAACGCTTTCCGTCTTACCTGGGGTGGCATGGGAATCGGCTACCGTTTTATGTATTTTGCTATTTATAGGTGCAATGGGAAAATCTGCTCAAGTTCCATTACATGTCTGGCTGCCGGATTCAATGGAAGGTCCAACCCCAATATCTGCTCTAATCCATGCAGCTACTATGGTGACTGCTGGCATTTTTATGGTTGCTAGAATGTCGCCACTTTACGAGATGTCGCCTACCGCTCTAGAGTTTATAATGGTGGTTGGCGCTGTAACGGCTTTTTTTATGGGTTTGCTAGGTTTGGTACAAAACGATATTAAACGAGTAGTGGCCTATTCCACTTTGTCTCAATTAGGCTATATGACCGTAGCTTTGGGGGCGTCTGCTTATGCCGCTGCTATTTTTCATTTGTTCACCCATGCCTTTTTTAAAGCATTACTATTTTTGGGGGCAGGTTCGGTGATAATAGGTATGCATCACGTACAAGATATGAGACAGATGGGAGGGCTTAAGAAGCTTATGCCTTTAACTTACTGGACCTGTTTTATAGGTACATTAGCCTTGATTGGATTTCCCGGTTTCTCTGGTTTTTATTCCAAAGATATGATCATTGAGGTGGTCCACGCGATTGGAACGCCCCTTTCAGGAGTTATATATTGGACCTTATTAACTGGAGTGTTCGTTACTTCCCTTTATTCCTTTAGATTGTTGTTTCTGGTGTTTCATGGTGAGTCCCGGTTGAGTGAAGAAGCGCGATCCCACTTATCAGAATCACCCTATGTAGTAACGATTCCCTTGATGGCGTTGGCTATTCCCTCAGTATTGATAGGTGGGATTTTTATTGAATCAGCTTTATTCGGAAGTTTTTTTGATGCCAGTATCTATGTAGGTGCAGACAGGGATTCTTTAGGCTTACTTGGAGAAAACTTTCAAGGTCCGCTGGCAATGATGACACATGGTTTCGTAACTTTACCTTTCTGGGCAGCAATCAGCGGAATTATTGTGGCTTGGTATTTATATTTAAAAGCGCCGAACCTACCGCCTATAATTGCCTCTAAATTCTCCATTATTCATAACGTGTTTAATGAGAAATACGGCTTCGACCGATTCAATAGCTGGTTTTTTTCCGGAGGGGCTCGAGGGCTTGGAGGCTTGCTTTGGAAAAGAGCTGACATTTTCCTCATAGATGGGGTTTTGGTGAACGGCTCTGCCAAACTAACGGAGGCTGCCGCCTTTATGGTCCGAAAAGTCCAGTCGGGCTACCTGTATCACTATGCATTTGGGTTAATAGCCGGGCTTCTTATATTTTTACTAATTTTCGTATATTGACAGTACTTTTTAAACGACTAATTTGAATAATAAAAATGTTTAATAACTTTCCTCTCTTAAGCTTAACTATATGGCTCCCTATTTTAGGGGGTTTATGGGTAGTTTTTCGAGGAAGTAGAAGCAACTCTGTTAAGGTCGAGGCATTAATTTTTTCTATCTTTACTTTTCTGTTGTCTTTAGTTTTACTTTACAATTTTGATTCTTCAACTGCTAAGATGCAATTCATGGAGAGGGTTCCCTGGATCCCCGTATTTGGAATTGACTATTTCTTGGGCTTAGACGGTATTTCTTTACCGCTAGTGCTTCTTACTACCTTTATAACGATTTTGGTTATATTAGCGGCAGGAAAATCTATCGGTGATCGTTTGGGGTCTTATTTAGGCGCTTTCCTTATCTTAGAGGGCATTATGGTAGGCGTGTTTGCTGCCTTGGACGCTGTACTATTTTATGTTTTCTGGGAAGCGATGCTGATCCCAATGTTTCTAATTATAGGCATTTGGGGTGGCTCTAACCGAGTGTATGCGACAATAAAATTTTTCCTTTATACTTTATTTGGATCTTTATTGATGTTAGTGGCGTTGCTTTATCTGTATTATGTAACGGGGACCTTTGCGATAGATTCCATGCAGTCCGCGCCGTTAAGTCTCCTGGAACAACAACTCCTTTTCCTCGCATTTTTAATGGCTTTTGCCGTAAAAGTCCCAATGTGGCCTGTGCACACTTGGCTGCCGGATGCGCATGTAGAAGCCCCAACTGGGGGATCTGTCATTTTGGCTGCTATTATGTTGAAGATGGGCGGTTACGGTTTTTTACGTTTTAGTCTCCCTGTGGCCCCTGATGCGGCAGCTTCACTCGATTCTTTAATGATTACACTGTCTCTGGTAGCTGTTGTTTATATCGGATTGGTGGCCTTGGTACAGGAGGATATGAAAAAGCTGATAGCTTATTCTTCGATTTCTCATATGGGATTTGTGACTCTAGGGTTATTTGTAGTGTTTAATGTTGCCGCAGAGACAGGGGATTGGAACGACGCTACAATGGGTGTTGAAGGAGCGATGGTCCAGATGATATCTCATGGTTTTATTAGTGGCGCTCTTTTCCTCTGTGTAGGAGTCTTATATGAAAGAGTTCACAGTAGGCAAATAAAGGATTACGGTGGGGTTGCTAATCCTATGCCCATGTTCGCTGCGTTTATGATGTTGTTTGCGATGGCAAATGCTGGCCTCCCAGGAACGTCCGGTTTCGTTGGCGAATTTTTGGTTATAATGACGGCTTTTAAAGCCAATTTTTGGGTGGCTTTTCTCGCTGGAACAACACTAATGCTGGGGGCGGCATACACCTTATGGATGTATAAGAGAGTGATTTTCGGTGCTGTGGCGAATGATAATGTTTCGAGTTTGTCGGATGTTAACAACACCGAAATAATAATTTTATCTGCTTTAGCTGTAGCTGTTTTGGTGGTGGGTATCTGGCCGGCACCACTCTTAGAATTAATGCAGCCAACTATTGAAAATTTAATAGAACATATAGCAAACTCAAAGTTAACATGATGAATGAATTACAGGTAATAATACCGGAAATTGCTTTGGCAGGCCTAGGTTGCTTGGTTCTGTTGGTAGATGTTTTCAAGAGGGAGGAATCGAATTTAACTTTTTGGGTAGCATGCTTATCGTTAATAGTTGTATGCCTGCTAGTAGTAGTTTGGAGACCCTATGAACCGGTGTATGCCTTCGGTTCTACCTTTAAGTTAGATCAAGTATCCAGCTTACTTAAAATATTTATACTGATAACTGGGCTTGGTGCTTTTTTTTATGCCAACTACTATTTTGAAAAATTTAAGTTTAAACAATCGGAATTTTATTCTTTAGCTCTGTTTTCAATTTTAGGCATGCTGGTCTTGACGTCTGCCCACAGTTTATTGACGGTTTATTTGGGACTGGAACTTTTATCTCTGAGTCTTTACGCAATGGTAGCGATGGATAGAGACTCAAAGTTCGCTGCGGAAGCGGCTATGAAATACTTTGTGCTCGGAGCCTTGGCTTCAGGGATTTTGTTGTATGGAATATCTATGCTCTATGGTGCTGCCGGAACTTTGGATTTAATAGAGTTAAAGACTCAAGGAATGACTAAGCAGGATGATTTACTCTTAGTTTTCGGTTTAGTGTTTGTATTGGTGGGTATCGGATTTAAACTTGGAGTAGTTCCATTCCATATGTGGATACCGGATGTTTACGAAGGCTCCCGAACTCCCATTACGCTTTTTTTAAGTTCAGCTCCAAAAATTGCCGCCTATGCTATGGCGCTTAGGGTGCTTGGAGAAGGTTTGGTGGGACTGTCTTCGGAATGGCTACAAATGCTTACATTTATGGCTGTGCTATCGATGGGGGTAGGAAACATAGCAGCAATTGCTCAATCGAATTTCAAGAGAATGTTGGCCTATTCTACCATTGCTCATATGGGGTTTTTACTATTGGGCTTCATAGCCACGAGCCCAGGAGGGTATGCCGCCTCTATGTTTTACGTGGTGGTTTATTCAATAATGGGTATGGGGGCTTTTGCCGCCTTGCTACTGGTAGTAAATCCTAACAACATGGATGAAAAAATTACTCGTTTTAAAGGGCTCTCGCTAACTGATCCAGCTGCCTCATTTATGTTTTTGATTCTGATGCTTTCCCTAGCGGGAATCCCACCCTTTGCCGGTTTCTGGGCTAAATGGTTCGTATTAAAGGAATTAATAGCTTCTGGTATGCTTTGGCTGGCTATCTTAGCTGTTATTTTTTCTTTGATAGGAGCCTATTATTATCTGAGGATAATAAAATATATGTATTTTGACTCCGATACTGAGGCTGATAATTCCATATTTTGGAACAGGAGCATTGGAACAGTTTTTACTGTTAATGCCGCCGCAATTTTGTTTCTAGGTTTTTTCCCGGGATTATTAATGTCTGAGTGCCTAAAAGCAGTCCTTTCTAGTGTTGTTTAAAGCTTGGAAAAGATAAGAGATAAATGGACATTTAGTTAGAACAATGAGGAATTAAGGTTTTTCTTGAATGTTTCTTATAATGACTAGTGTATTTTTGGGACATAGTAAAGTAAGCTATGCCACCGATGTGTTTTTTTTTTAATAGAGAAGGCTAATAATTGTGAATATATATGTTGGAAACTTACCGTATTCTATAAGAGATGATGAATTATCTGATCTCTTCAGTGATTTCGGAGCTGTAAAAAGCGCTAATGTTATAATGGATAGAAGCTCTGGTAAGTCAAAGGGTTTCGGTTTTGTCGAAATGGATGATAATGAAGATGCGGAAAAGGCCATTCAATCTTTGAATGGTAAGGAAGTGAGTGGTAGAGAATTGCGTGTCAACGAAGCGAGACCTAGAGGCGATCGCCCCAATCGGCGTTAGAAATTCTCTATCGCCTGGCTGGGAGGTGGCTTCAGTTTGAATTCCTTGGCTTTATCGGCTTGCAGCCGGTCCGGTCAAGGGGTCGCCAACTCGGACTAAAATATCTTTTTCTAAAGATGGTAGCCAGTCTGGGCCATCTCTAGAAGTCAGCAATATGACGGTTGATCCGAAATAGAAGTATCCTATTTCGGATCCCCGAGATATTTCCGATGTTACGTCAGGTTCGAATTTAGAAGTCCACTGGAGGCCAGGGACATATGTTTGAGTGCCGCCTTGCCGTGATGGGAGAATTACGGCAAGGCCTCCTACCAGGAAGGCTCCCACGAGTATTACGGAAAAATATTGTTTTTTGTTTCTGAAAAGTAGCACTACTCTTTCATTTTTACAGTACAAATTTTGTATGCCCGTTGTTGTGCGTTTGTTTACAGAAAATAACTCGCCTGGAATATAGCGCGCATTCTCGAGTTCTCCGTCGAAAGGCATGTGGACCCTGTGGTAGTTGTGTGGCGCCAGATAAATACATGAGAAGTTGGCTCCCTGTTCAAAAGGTTTGACAAATTCAGGGTCGCTCGCCATCAAACTCGTGAGGGTATATTCAATACCTTTTGCTTGAATAAGGCTGTGGTTCTCTATTTTTCCTAGCTGAGTAAGTTTGCCATCGGCAGGACTGGAGAAAACAGAAGAATCGATTGGTTGTGGTCTACATTGAGGATCAAGTCGCCTAGTGAATAGCGCATTCAGGTCAGAATAAAGGTTTAATGCTTTGTAGGTTGCCTCATCCATATTGATTTTATAGATGAATTTAAAAGTATGTTTGAGTAGATAAGCCGGCCAACCCTCGCACGAGGCAACTTTCCCGAAAATTTTAGTAAGTAACTTCTTTGGTAATGCTCTCTGAATAACTAGAAAGAAAAGGTCAAAAACTTTCATTGGCCTGCCTTTTTAATATCCGGTTCAAGAGGACGATATCAGTTTTTAAACGTTTGGTAAGCTTTAATAACATTAGTCATTCTATCTAAAATTGTTGTGTCTATTATGGGTTGGGTTAAGACACTGAGAAGTGTTGTGTCGGGGCTGACAAAGAAAATCCCAGCCGAATGGTCCATGCTGTAGCCGTGATTATTGCTACTTGAATCGACCTTTAAAAAAATAGCTCCAACCGATTTGGTAAGTATTAGTAGCTCCTCTTGACTCCCAGAGGCCGCTTGTAGATTTGAGGAAAAATGGGATGCATAGGTTTTCAGTACAGCAGGTGTATCGCGCTCAGGGTCTACGGAAATAAAAATTAGTTGCCCTGATTTACCAAATTCGGGTATCGCCCTTAAATTTCTCTCTGCTTTACTCATTTCCATTAATGTCGATGGGCAAATATCGGGGCAATTTGCGAAGCCAAAGAATATGATAGACCATCTTCCTTTTAGTTCATCTAAGGTAAAGGGGAGGTTGTCTTTATCCACAAGAAAAAACTCATTTAATCTGGGAGGCGATGGCCAAAGAATCCCTTCAGCTTGGAAGACGTCTAAATCATTCCTCGTAAATTCGGCGAATAATATGCCTAGGCCCAATCCAAAAGAGGCAACCAATAATGGAAGAAATACTCGACGTTTTTTGAGGCTTCGCTTATTCTTTTTCATCGTCTGATATTCTCTCGATATATTTTCTCATTAAAGAAGAAGTTGACTGATCGTGGCCGGAGTAGTTCTTTGAATTGAGGCCTTGCATAATCGATGTGGTTGCTCTCTTTCCATTTTCCACGCCCCATTGGTCAAAACTGTTTATATTCCAAAGGAAACCTAACGTTTCAGTTTTATGCTCATAAAGACTAAGAAGTGCGCCTAATGCTCGAGGGCTTAGATTTTCCAACATCAAAGTTGTGCTTGGTCTACTCCCAGCAAGTCTTTTTTCTGGTTTAGTATTTTTCTCTCTGCTCCCCAGCATTAGTGTTTCAGATTGTGCAAGGCAGCTTGCCACTCGATAGTGCTCCAACTCTTGATCAAAGTTCTCTGTTTGAAGAGGAAGAATGAAGTCAACTGGAACCATTCTTGTTCCTTGGTGAAGTAATTGAAAAAAAGCATGTTGTGAGGCAGTTCCTGCTCCACCCCAGGTGATAGGTGCAGTATTGTAGGATGCCTCGGCACCATCAATAGTAATTGATTTTCCGTTGCTTTCCATTTCCAATTGTTGCAAATAGTTAGGGAAAAAACGTAAATTATCGCAATAAGGGACCACGGCGTAAGATTCCGCTCCTAAGCAATTGTGATTCCAAAAACTTAATAAAGCCAATATTATCGGGAGGTTAGAGTTAACTGGTGAATTTAAAAAATGATCGTCCATTTCCTTGGCTCCAGCTAGAAAATCATAGAAGGTTGCCATTCCTTGGCCCAGTGCGATTGGTAGTCCTATGGCAGACCAGACTGAAAAACGGCCTCCGACCCAATCCCACAACGGTAAGATGTTTTCTGTACTAATCCCAAAGGCATTTGCAGCCAATGAATTGTTGGTGATACCCATGAAACTTTTATTCACGTCTTCCGGACAATGGTGAGATTGAGAAAGCCACTTTTTAGCTCTATTTGCATTTAGTAATGTTTCTCCTGTCGAAAAGGACTTGCTCGCCACGAGAAAGAGCGTATTTTTAGGTTCTAGAACATGCAGAACTCTAGCTATTTCATTTGGGTCAGCATTTTCTAGAAAGTGAATGTTTAACTGGCTAGTTTTTTTTCTTAAAGCATCTAGTATTAATTTGGGCCCAAGATGGGAGCCTCCGATACCTATGCTGACTACATCAGTTATGCGCTCCCCAAAAGCGCTTTTTTTCTTGCCCTCAGCTATTTCATGAGTAATGCTTTCCATTTGTTTTAGAGTCTTCATGCAAAGAGCGTGCTTGTTAACTAATGAAGGAGACAAAGGTGTCTCTATTTTTCTTAAAAGAGTATGTAGGGCGGGTCGAATCTCTGTTGTGTTTATGTTGTCGCCACCAAACATGGTTTTAATTTTGTCTTCAATTTGGAGAGTAAGAGGTATTTGACAAAGGTTTTGAAAAGTTTTGGAACTAAGAAGATTTTTGGAGAAATCAGCAAAAATGTATGGTGCGGAAAAACTCATTGTTTCCACTCTTTTAGATTCCTGCTTAAAGTATTCTAACAACGGGCGTTCCAGGGATTGTTTCGCCTCATTTTTCAATTCTGAAATGATCTTTTTAGTTTTTTGGTTTTCCATGATTAATTTTGTGTGCATGCTGCGCAAACTGCCCACTCGATATCATCGATGGGTTCATCTCTTTTTGAGATCATTTCTTTACAGTTGGGGCATTGCTGATAATTAATGGTTTCGAAATTCTTATCCACCGCCAACCGTTTATCGAAAACGAAGCAGTCGCCAAACCAAAGGCTATTCTTTTTTTCTCTTTTTTTAACGAAATAATTGAAGATTCCACCCTTTAATTGATAGACCTTCTCAAAACCAGAACTTTTCAAGAAGTGAGAAGCTTTTTCACATCTAATTCCACCGGTGCAGAAAATTGCTAATTTTTTATTTTTGTTTTTCTCAAGTACCTGCGAAACAAATTTAGGAAATTGGCGGAAGTTCCTAATTTCAGGGCGAACGGCATCAGTAAAGGAGCCAATGCTATGTTCATAGAAGTTTCTCACGTCAACAGTTATAACGTCCTCCTGCTTAATGAAGGTATCCCATTCCTCTGGTTCGACATAGTCGCTACTACGGGTTTTATGTTTAAATCCACTTGTAACTATTTCGTTCTTAATGCGAACAACAAGCCTATCAAAAGGCTTAGCTGCGGTAAGAGATCGGTTTATTAGAAGATCGTTAAACTTAAGGATTTTTGCCATAAAATCAAGCAGAGAGGAGATAGCAGTATCTGAGCCTACAACAGACCCGTTGACTCCTTCCCTAGATAAAATTATTGTTCCCAATATCCCTGCTAATTCACATTGCTCAAGTAGTGAGTCTTTAAAATGCTCCAATCGTGTCACTTCTGAGAACTGATAAAAACTGGCAAACGCGCTGGTTTCCATGATGTTAATTATGGTTTTCTTTGAACATGGAATTTTACTTCTTTATAGCTATAAAGCCCTCGAAACAAAGTCGTTTGAATATTCTACCAGTTTCTACAAAACCAGATTCTTTTAGAAATTTCAAATTTTCTCTTGAAGATAGTGGTTCCAGCACGCCTTTTAAGCTACGTGATTTTGCTACAATTTCGTCTCCTGAATACCCGTTTTCCAGTTTGAAATCATTGTACAGAAGCATAGCGAGTTCCTGTAGCCTGGAATTGGGCTCTCGGACCTTTTCAAAAAGAAGGAACGCACCACCTGGATTTAAACACCGCCAGATACTTTCAAGGATAGTCTTCCTTTTTTCAAGTGATACAAATTGCAAAGTATAGTAAGCAATGACTAAGTTGGCTGGTTCTAATTTTAGTTCTGTTATATCTTCCATTCGATACTCTAAGTGAGGCGCCAGGGAATTTTTGATCTTTAATCTGGCAGCTTGAAGAAGTGAGCGTTCGCGTTCAACGCCTATCACCTTGACTTTCTGATCTGCATGTCGCACGGCTATTCTATAGGTAAGATTTCCAATGGAGCATCCCAAATCATAAATTCTACTGTTCCTTTTTACAAAAAAGTCAGATAGTTCTTCGATCAATCGATGGCCTTCATGATAGCCGGGAATTGACTTTTCAATATGCTTGGAAAACTTTTCCGAATCTACTTTAGAAAAATGCCACCTAGCATTTTCAGCCTTTATAATATCACCTACATCTGGCATCTTATGTCTCCTAAACTTGCCTCAGGAGGTATAATGTCATGACTAGATAGATTAGTTAATAGCAAATAAGTTAGGAATAAATTTTGAACGGAGCACTAAGGTTAAGGAAGGAAACTCTTTTGGGGATGCTGGCCGGTTTTTTTGATGATCATTTGCTCGAATTACCTGTTAGTAACCGTGACAGGTTGTTGCAATTAGCTGAGGCCAATCTTTTTAAAAAAGGAAATTTGTCAACTTACGTTACGCTAATAAGTGAGCTTCCGAAATTTGATGGAGTAGAATTATCTGCGAATGGAGGAATTGGTCTCAAGCTATCGGCTAAGGATATAGATGATGTGAACCTAAAGAAGATAAAGAATACAATTTTGAGATTGATTCCTTGGCGTAAAGGCCCGTTTAATTTTTTTGGTTGTGAAGTTGATGCAGAGTGGAATTCAGCATTGAAATGGCATCGACTATGTGCTCAAATCCACGATTTGCGGGGCAGACTAGTGTTAGACGTTGGAAGCGGAAATGGTTATTTCGCTTTCCGCATGGCACTTGAAGGAGCTAGAGCCGTATTGTGCCTTGAGCCAAGTCTCCAGAGTTATACACAATTTCGTTTTTGTAAACATTTTCTATTAGATAAGCCGGTGGAAATGCTACCTTTGAGAAGTGAGCATGTTAAATTTGAAAAAAAAATTTTTGATACTGTTTTCTCCATGGGGGTCTTGTACCATAATCGAGAACCAAAGAATCATCTTGAAGAACTACGGCACTACCTTCGGTTAGGTGGACAATTGGTTTTAGAAACATTAATTAACACCTCTGATAGATCTTCTATCTTGGTACCTTCGGGTCGCTATGCTTCAATGCGTAATGTCTGGTGTGTGCCGTCCGAGCAGATGGTTCTAGATTGGTTATCGGAATCAGGATTTAATGCGCCCCACTGCATTGATATATCGACTACTACAACAGCAGAGCAAAGAAGCACTAAGATGATGCCATACCATTCCCTAAGTAACGGACTTGACGGGGAGGATGCCAGCGTAACTATAGAGGGCTATGAGCGGCCTATTAGAGGGCTTTTTGTCGCTACTGCATCCTAATGGGCTCTTAAAAATAGCATAACTGAACTTAATTAGTTATTTGAAAAAATCTTTTAACCTCTTGTTATCTATGGGACAAATCTCTGATAGTAAATGGTTGTGGTTTTTCAGGCCTCTATGTTTGTTAATTTCACGGTTTCTTCACGAATTTAGGCGTAATATTTAGTGGCTGTTTGGGGCAAAGTTGTATTGTGCGTACTGCAAAGCATAGTATAACGATGCCATGCAACGTAAGTAAAAAATGGAGGAGGTTTTATGAGAAATCATATAGTGAACCTACTTAGTCTAGCTTTGGTTTTGGCGCCGCTGTCGGCAATGTCTTTTACTGAAGCTGATTACATGAAGTGGTTCAATGAAAATCAAGGGGCGTCCCCTCAGTTTGTAGACGGTGATGTAATTACCGTTGATAAAGCTGATCTTATTCGCCCATTTGTACCGGCTGAATTTCAGGATGAATGGATTTTCGACGGTATGGAGATGACAATAAACAGTGAGGCTGCGTCGGAAATGAAGCCTGCACAGCGTTATTTAGACGCGACTGCTAAGCATGCTGGAACAGCGTCCATCGCATCTGATGGCGCTATCGAAAACTATATAGCAGGAAGACCATTTGATCCTGCGGAGTTTACCCCAGGTGCTGACAGTGGGTGGAAAATGGTGTGGAACTGGAACTACCGCTGGCAAAATGATGGATTATCAGTTGGTGAAGTTGACTGGGTCTGGGTAAGGCGTGGTGGCTCACACGATGATCATGAAATTATGAGTATCGACGGTGGTAAGTATGCTCAATACTACGAAGGTGGCGGAGCTTTTGAAAGGTCTTTGAAAGGTCCTTATAAGCGCTTTCTAATGGCTCATAATGTGAACTATGCGGATTCAGAATATAAGGTAAACAGTGGAAAAGGTTTCGCTAAAAATACAGAATTCCGTGAATATACCGGATTCGTCGCGCCTTTTGACATTGCGGGTACTGCCTTCTTAATCCTGCGTTATGATGATCCAAGAAAGGCCGATGACTCTTGGGCATACATTCCAAGTCTCCGTCGGGTGCGTCGTATTTCTGTAGAAGTAAAGTCTGACTCCTTACTGGGTACAGATCACACTTTGGAAGACTTTTATGGATTTAATGGTCGTCCGATGGAACACAATTGGGAATATGTGGGTAGTGCGAACATTCTAGTAGTTGCGCGGTCAAGGAATCGAGACACAGTCTATTATGGACCTAACGGATGGGCTGTTAAAGACGATTATGCTCTTCGATTAACGGATGTAATGAAACAAATTCCGAAGAGTGATGCACATCCTTATTCTCATAAATTCATTCACACTGACCGAGTTACGGGTGAATCTTACTATGCTAATGCCTTTGATAAAGCTGGAGAGCTGTGGAAAGTATGGCAGTTGACAAAAGTATATTCTGAAGATGAATGGGTTCAATCAGGGACACCTTATGCTCGTAAATGGGCAGGTGGCGATGTTGCTAAAACGCAGCCAGGAACTAATTTCCAACTATTCCAAAGCATCAATGTTATTGATCTTCAGAATAACAGAGGAACGTTAGTGCCTTGTCGAGGTGCTGAAGCCGAAGATACAACGTTTAAAGTAGCTAAGCGTGTATTGGATGTTAACTACCTTACTGAGGGTAGATAGGCTTTAACTCATCATAAAACGTTGCAAGACAGTAAAACCGCCTCCTAGGAGGCGGTTTTTTTTTACTTATTTATCAGTTCGTTCGAGGGTAGAGTCTCATTCAAAAGTTTTTTAGCGCTGTCTATTCCCACAACAGGTAGTAAAGCGGGATCGATTTTCCCTATTTGTACTAAAACTGAAGCTTGGTCCCAGTAAATATGCTCATGATAAAGCTTGTTTCCTCTAAAGTTAACTATTGCTACTAAAGGAACCTCTACATACTGATTTGTTGGTTCAACATGAGGAAGCATCCAAGGAATTTCACAGGTGTGCGTGAAGCAAAAAATCATTTCATCTACCAAACGATCAACTCCGACTGTTCGCGAAACAGGTATTAATTTAGTATCAGGCGGGTTGCTGTTTACAAAATGATTTGTATAAAAGTGATGAAGTCCTTTGTAGCCTACACCACCGGTCATAGTAGGAATATGATTTACATAAGGCTCCGAGACCATGGTCTTCATTGTCTTATCTACGTTGCGCTCGGAGAATTCGAACATAGTGTGTTGTTCCCATAATTCTTGAAGATCATAGATAGGGCCTATTTTTCTTTTAAGAAAGCCAAGTGTACGAGAGTAAGCTATTGACGCCGATGGTTTGTCAAAATTGTCTGAGTTGAAATCGAAAAAGCGTCTTTTCTGATCAGCATAGACAAAGTTTGTCATAGAGCTGTCATTTTTACTTTCTGTGGTTTGGTGGCAAATCGTCGAATCCGAGCTAAGTTCTAGGGAACTATTACCGATAGGAGCAGATTGGCAATAAATAATCGTGCACTCGCAAAATCTAGCACAGGGTTCCAAAAGTTCTGATGATACAGAATTGGTATAAAAGATTGCCCCAAGTTTGCCAGCTTGATCTTGATGGTTTTTCAGCTCATCTATCTTACTTAAAAGCAATTCTTGAAGGTGCCCTTTAGTAGTTGAAGAAGGTAGCTCTAGCGTGGATACGCAATACCCTTCCTCAGAAAAGTTTTGTGCGGTTTTGCGAAGGTAGTCTTTGTGATAGTTATCGTCAATTAAAAGGAGCCCCGGTCCTTTCCCCTTGGGCGTAGGGCTTATAATGGGGTTACTGGTAGGTTGATCCATTATTTTTGCCTTTTCAATTTTTTGCTGCATCAGATTTCCAATGTTTGGTCATTTTTACATAATTAGTTAATTATCCTAACTTACATCTTTACGTGATAGACTTCAAAAATTTAGGATAAAGCTGGTTTTAAAAGTATGGAGCCGCAATGATACCCACACATACGATGAGTCGTCCGGGACATTTTAAATTGGGACTTTTTTCCCCAAATTGTTCCGGTGGAATGGCTATTACCAACGTTGAAGAACGTTGGAGGGCCACTTGGGAGAATAACTTAGAGCTAGGGATTTTAGCTGATGATTTAGGTTTGGAATTTTTGCTTCCGATCGCTCGATGGGTGGGTTACGGAGGTAAAACCGATTTTCAAGGTGACTCGTTGGAAACAATTACGTGGGCTACCGGTTTATTATCAAGGACAAAGCGGATAAATATTTTTGCCACTGCACATTGTGCTTTTTTTCATCCTCTGGTGGCTGCAAAGCAATTTGCGACCATGAGTCAAATTGGCAGAGGTAGGTTTGGTTTAAATGTTGTGTGTGGCTGGAATAAGCCAGAATACGATATGTTTGATATTCAACTCTCAGATTCTCACGATGAACGATACGATTATGGAAAAAGCTGGTATAGCCTAATCAAAAAATCCTGGCAAGAGAAGGTTCCTTTTTCTTGGGATGATAAGTATTTTAAAGTACGAGACGCGGTTTGTTCTCCCAGTTTGTATCAGGACACCTTGCCCCCAGTTATGAGCGCAGGCTCCTCGCCTCAAGGACAAAATTTTGCGGCTGAAAATTGCGATTTTTTATTTACCGTGCTTTTAGATTTAGAGTCTGGAAAGAAAATTGTGAAAAACGTAAAAGATACTGCCCGATGTGCGTTTAACAGAAATATAGATTTATTTACAACTACTTACGTTGTTTGTAGGCCCACTATGAAAGAGGCTCGAGACTATCACCATTACTACGCCTTAGAGAACGCTGATCAAGAAGCAGTAGAAAGATTGATGTCTTTGATGGGTATGCATGCTCATTCTTTTCCCAGAGATCAAATAGACAGCCTTAAATTACAGTTCGCTGCTGGCCACGGTGTCTATCCACTAGTGGGGGATCCTGACTTTATCTGTGGGGAGATAGCAAAAATAGCCGCTAGTGGGTTCTCAGGCGCCTCACTAGCATTTGTGGATTACCTCACAGAACTACCTTTTTTTGGCGATGAGGTTCTCCCCCGATTAGTCGCTAAAGGTATTCGCTTAACGCCTTAATTCTCTTAACCACTGAATCTAGTGGAAATTAGTTACATTTTCGAAGACGGTCTTTTCGAGACTTCGTCATACCAACGACTAATGTTTATGCAACCCTCTTCAAATGGTAGTCCTACAGCCTTACCAAAATCGACCACACAGAG